>SDBU01000109.1_pt1 | contig 108847 bp, 95 predicted proteins | sample 2277071 | NCBI WGS metagenome assembly SDBU01 (sample SAMN10397929, study PRJNA504765) | marine sediment metagenome | isolation source: marine sediment core GS08_GC12, 126 cmbsf | place: Arctic Ocean: Gakkel Ridge, Loki's castle | collected 2008
AATGAACAAAGTAACAATTACTCCCCAAGAACCGCCAGTAGAACCATGGAACCTTAAATCCACTCCCCAAGAGCCCCCAGTGGAGCCTTGGATGATTAGATTAGACGCTGAAAAGACCATAATTGGTCCCTGGTAACTGGCATAGTATAGACTGCGTATATTGAGATTATCTCAATTACCAGTCTTAATCTTTTTTTATTTTATAATTCTGTAGAAGCATACGATACAAATACACGTCTACTTAGTGTTCTATAGTATTAGTAATCTATGGAAGATGAATCAATGAAGATTCCAGTAAGAGTATACCTTCATTCTGGAAATATCGAACAAGGAACACTTTCGTATCAGAAAGAAGGTCCGGAAATCACGACCAAAGATAAGGTGTATAATCAGTCCACTAAAGATTCTATCACCTACTCAATTCTCGATGATTCTATCTTTGAACAAAAATATGGATTATCGTCGAATCATAAGATTACTCTCAAATCAAAATCAGTACAAAGAAGAATAATAGACAGTATGAATAAGCAATATGATCTTTATCCACCAAGTACTAAGGGATGGATAACTCAATTATCAGATTCAGGAAATGAAGTCTTGTTCATCGTTCAAGAGATCGTGTCAATAAACAAGAATCTTATGACATTAATGAATTTGGAAAAAAACGAGATAATAGATTGCTTCCTTGTTAATCCATATGAAACTGAATTAATATTTATGAACACTGATTGGACAGTTTACAATCTGATACGCAATCTAAGAGAAATTGATGAGTCAATAATTGATAGGTTACTTGATGGTCCTCCGCCATCATGGGATAGTTTTGCTTCCATTCTTGAGGGGGTTAATGTACCTCAGCTTGAATTGCAAGAAACAATGGGAGAAACCATGAATCAGCTTGTACCATCATCTTTTCCAGCAAGGACCAGAAAGGAACTCATGGCATTCCTTGCTTGGGTTCAGAAAATGGAAATCCCAGATGAAGATCCGCTTGATCTTATTTACAAAATAGCTGATTCACCAATTTTCTCAAGTTTAGTTTTTGGTCATATCCAATGTATACTAGGAAAAACAGCCCCGCCAGAATACGTCCGCATTATGACAATGGCAGATAGAGGTTTGTTGAAATTACCAATGCTCCCAACCACAGAATCAATTGAACAAAATAAATGGGAAATGGCATGGTATAGATTACGAGAACTCTTCCCAAGTAGAAGAGATAGTGTACTGGAATTAGCTGATAGATTGAATAAGAGTCGCACAATTTTGACTTCGCTACCCATAACAAGATTGCAGGCTCTTGCAACCAGAGAAGATTGGATAGATAGATTCGCATTAGTGAATTATTCTCTCATCATTCGGGGCGTTATTCAAAATAAGAAGCTTGGATTAAATACTGTGGTTTACGTTGGTGGAACACATAAGTGGCCTCATAAACATCTTTCATGGACAGCCCGACTTGGTCATCCAAATGATAAACCTCCCTTCATTCAAGTCATGGTTATGCCACCAACTTCTATGGAACAAGCTATTAGAGCATTACCCAATCTTTCGAAAATCGAATGGTCAACAAGTTATCTCAATTTAGACCTATTTGATAAGAGGAAACAAAAATGGAGAATACAACTTTCAAGAATCTATAATTCTTTACGGAGTAAGAGAACACTCCGTCAACTTGAAAGGGAATTCCTCACTCCTACGCAGGGACCAGTATATGTCCCTACAAGAGCTGAAGCCAAAGTTCTTGATTATCTATCTTGGCAGATGTATCTAAGTTCTTTAGAGATGGGTGATTATGAAACATTTCTAGAAATGGATAATATTCAACTATTAGATATTTTAACCAAACTAAGAGATCACGAAATCGTAAAAATCCAGTATCTATTACGTATTCCTGGATTAACAGCTACATGTCATATTGTAGAAGGACCCCGTCAACAGACACAATCACTAGTTCGTTCATTCTTGAAACATATGCCCAGTGCAACAGCAATGGTTGAAGAGGGAGGATCTAAAGCCTATATTATTTCAAGAGTTCCTGATGAAAGTGTTTACGATTTATTTGCAAATCTATCCACTAAAGCATCAGAAGTGGATATGAAGGTTAGATGTTTACGTATTGATGCTTATGCAGGATATCAAAACAATCTATACTCAAGACTGTTGAAGTCAGATGGAACCTGGGATGTTGATATTTCAGGTTTGCTCAGTCAGATAAGGTCATGATATTATCCAGTCCACTCACCTGGCATAGAGTCAACAACACCCTTCATTTTCTTTCTCATGATTACTCCGACCACAGAGAGAATACCAAATCCACCTAATAGAGATGTATTGCCTGCATCCAGCTCAATCTGTAATGACTCGTGTACTACAGCAATTGCTAGGGGATACGTACGTTCAATGGCAATAGGGAGACCGACCACTGTAACATTGAGAGAATAGGTCCCTTCAACCAATGGTAAGAAGTCAATGTCCAAAATAGAGTAAGAGTCTATCTCAAAGCTCCAGGAGCCAAGTTCCTCATTTCCAGGATTGAACAGTATTGCATCTAGTGACCCAATCCAACCAGAACTAATTCCGAGCACGCTAACTGAAACGCTCAACGTGTTGTTTCGGTTGACAAACAGACTATACTCGCTATCAATTGCAATGACAATGATTGGTGAAATGTCAATAACCAGCTGGTTAGAACATGAAGCCTGCGAATCGGAGCCTGCGAATGTAATTATGACCGTGTGAGTACCTGCCAAGAGACCCACAATATTGTAGCTGACCACTCCGCGACTAGCCGTAACAAGGTTCTCTTCCAATTGCATGATTCCGTCAGTGAGTATAGTGATAGTAATTGTCTTGCCACCCATACCCCCAATAGCTCCCTCAAGTGTCACAGAGAGAGGAATGATCTCACCGAACTCTGAAAGTTCGGGAGCCTCAAGCGTTACTGAACTGAGATGTCGAACAAGAACAACAATCTCAATAGATGATTGATTGTATAATTCATCGCCCAGGAATTCAACGAGAATACGATATTCGCCAGTAAGAGATGGTGTCCAAGAAACCACGGTACCAAGAATGGTAGAAGTGAGAAGAGTTCGAGTGCTTAAAGGATGTCCATAGATCTCACGATCCAGAGAATCGTAGATGCTCAGCCATACATCAGCTCCATCAATAGTTTCCATTAACGAGTCATTCAAGAAGAAAGTTAGAGAGTGAAGTTCATAGATGAGACCTGAGAAATTCTCATCAATCTCAAGCGTAGTGACACTTGTAATTATGAAGTCAATATGAACATCACAGCCTAGTCGTTCAATGCTTGAAATAATAATTATAGATAGAGTGTAGTGACCTACAGGAAGAGAATTGATGAACAAATCCACCGAGCTTTGGTTCCACTGTAATCGACTGGTCAAGATCACGACTCCCTGAGGACCTGTGAGCTCAATTACAAAATCGAGTTCAGTAAACGGAATTGGGTCAGAGACCTCATCTTTGATGAAGAACCTAAATCCTTCCTCAGAAGAGCGGTCTATTGATGCTGGAATTGATGAAATGACCTCGGTAGTTCCTCTTACCCAAAATTGTAGAGCTGCATTAGAAGCATGGTAGTGACTTGTACCGCCAAAAGATACAATGAAAGTGATATTGCCCATATTGTATAATGTGATATTCAGGATTATCGGTTCGCTTCCCAACTGAATCAGGTTTCCTTCAATGACCAGTCCAAAGACTTGATGGTGTGCCTCGAAATGAACAGTGAATCCCTCAAGGGGAGTGCTGCCAGTGTCTTCTAGAAGAATAGAGAAAGATGCGTCAGTCGCTCCAGCTATCACATCATCAGGATTGAGAAGCTCAAGTTGAACGACTGTACCGTATTTCACATTAACCTCTTGAGAAGAACCTGAAGGGAGATAAACTCCGAGACCTTCGAATGAAGCGCCAAGAGACCATAACCCCTCTTCTGCAATTTGAACTATCCAAGTAACGAAACCATTTGGATTTGTTATCAATTCCACAGGACCCATCGTACTGGCTCCGGGACCATCGAGTTCGAGCGTCACGTTACGACCGACCATGGGGTTGCCATCGTGATCCAATAGCTGAGCAGTAATGTCCAGTGTGTCGCCGACCTCAAGGTCGAGTGTCGATAGGGAGAGCACTAGCTCTGTTGTGGAGTAGATTGTGTGGATAGTTGAGTCAGTGAAGCTATGCACTGAAACCGAGCCAGTAGACGTGAAGGCGACTGTGTAGAGACCCACCATTTCCGGTGTGAACTCGATAATTGCAATACCGTTCACTACTGGAGCCGTGATTGAGTTTGTCCACAATCCAAGTTTGATTTGTTCACCATATGGATCAAAGACTGATACAGTGATAGATATTCCATCTACAACCCCACCTAGATCATCAATCACCAAGAAGGAAATGTTAGTCAATTTGTCAACTGCCGGAGGATAGGGAACTAGCGAAACAGAAACACTACAATGTGTCATCACAATCAGTTGGTCTTGAACTTCGCCACCTATCAGAAATTCTTCGGCGACAGGTCCCGCATTGACAATAAGTACACCATGGGAATCAACTGCGGTGTACGACACGCTAGCCATTCCTGACAAGTTAGTCAACACATTAGCGGACCACAGCGGAACCAAGTCCATTCCTAACACTTCAAAGTGAATAGAAACTCCAGCCTGTGGAAGCGATGTGGTCAGGTTGTAGACCAGAGTAGTCGAGTCAAACAAATCAATCTGTGCAGGAGCGATCCAGAGAGTTCCATCCACGAGCTCAAGGACTGAGCTTGTCGAGGTTGTTGAATTGGTAAGGAACAAAATGTCTCCTACATGAAGAACAGTAATGTCAGCATGACCACCCTGAGAAGGATACCAAGTGATTATTGTCAGTCCATTTATCGAGGGGACTTGTGCATCAAATGCCTGAGAACCTCCTTGCTGAATACTAAGATGAATGGTACGTCCAATGATGTAATTTCCTAGAGAATCAAGAAGAGCTACTTGGAACTCGAGAGGGTCTCCAACAATACAACTAGGATTGTGATATAATTGGATGTTTGGAGTAGTGTAGACTCTCTGTGCTGCGGTGTCACTTGCAGAAGAATTGTAACCATAACCAGCATAGATTGCACTGATGATAAAATCTCCAACATGACTAAATGGTTGAGCAAGATTACATTGCCCAGAGCTGTCAGAGATTCGAACGTACGTATTCAGTACTGTTCCATTGCTCCAAGTTACTGAAATGTCGATTGTGGACCCAACCAGAGGAGAGCCACTGAAGTCGAGCAGTGTTACAAGAACACCTACTGTTGACCCTTGCTTTACTGGTTGACCTGGAATTGTAACTGTAAGTGTTGTATCAGCCACAACTATGCTGTTCTTGTTTTCTGAGGTCTCAAGGAGCCAGTCTTGCGCAGAAACTTGGACCTGAATCACTAATTGCCCTGGATTTCCAAAGTCAAGAATGAGAGTGATTAGCCCTGCAGCACTGGTCACATCATCTGAGTCATAGATTATCGAACCATCGAGTGAAACTAGAGTGTGTACCGTTGCACCACTGACTGGATTTGTAGCAATATCAAACAGAGTTATCTCAATAGTATCGGTTGTTGGAACAACAAGATCTGAAGGAATATCGATTGAAATAATGGGGGTTTCAGAGACACCTACTCCAAGGCTAGAGTAACCTGCAAAGTACCAGGACTGTTGCACCGAAGTCACAATGATATCATTGATTCCTCGCGTTGAGGGAGTCCATGAGAATACAACAATACCACCAGATGTTGTGGAGATATTTGTGTAATCAACGCCACCACCGGGTCGCTCAACAGATACTGTCACTGTGAGACCTGATATCGGATTCGAGAGATGGTCAATTGCCACTACCTGAATCCAACCTGAAACGCCAACCTCTGGAGATGGATTGTAACTTATTGAGAGAGTTACTGGAATTAGCACATCGAAATCAAATGTCTCATAAGCTGAGCCTCGTGAAAGAGACCCACCATAATCAACCTCAAATCTGAAGGAACCTGCACTACTAGCACTCCATTGCATTGAAACATGACCGCTAGAGTTTGTTGTAAGTGTCTGTTCCAATAGCACAGTAGATGGAAGAAGGATAACACGAAAAGTAATCGATTGACCTGAAACGGGATTTGATATCAAGTCTTTCAATTGGGCCCACAGTGTTCGAGTCCCACCTATGGTTTCCTCAGCAATTACCCCACCAATTTCTAATTGGCTTGAAGACCATGAAGTCACCACATCAGATTCAGATGAGCTGAGAAGAAAACTCACACCCGAGAAATCACATTGGACAATATAGTTCCCGTTTTCAGTAAGTGTAATTGTAACAGATGCATGACTTGTTGAATTGGTAACGAGGACCGTATCAACAATATTCACGAAAGACGGGGATGTGATAGTGATATGCAGACTCTGTCCACTCAATACCTCTGAATCTTGAGTCGTGAGTTGCACTGTTAGTGTAACTGTTGAGTATTGATCTATTGCGCCAGTTCCTAACCAAGTGATCACAGTTTGCTCGTAAGCGTGGATCATTCCCTGAGTTTGACTTCCATCTAGAGAACCATTTCCATCAAAAGTCAGAGTATAGGTGAAATCACCTCTTGTGGTGGGAGTCCAAGAGAAGGATCCAACAACAGAATCTGAAATGAGAAAAGTGGAATAGACGATTGTGTCAAGGTCATCTCGAATTAGTAGCGAAACCTCTTGATTCGCAATCAGTGAATCATTTTCTTGATAATGTAAAGACCAGCCAATGGATACCTCATTGTTCACAAGACCGTCGGTCTCTGAAGGGGTTGTAAGATAAGTTGGATTCGGTTCTGCAATCGTTACTTGATCTCTGAGATCTGATTGGGTACAGTCTGGTACGTCAATTGTAATCGTGAGATTGTAGTCCCCTGCATCAAAGTCTGTACTCGGAATCGAGAACCAGAATGGAGAGGTTTCATCGTAACTGTACTGCTGATATGTCGGTGGGTCACCAAGACGAATAGTGATATGACCAATACCAGCATCACCACCTCCAGCAAGTGTCCAAGAAATGGTGCCATTGATGGTTTCGCCCATCTTCACCACTGGAGTTTCAATATCAAGAGACCCTTCAAGAGTTCCTTCCACCTGCACAGTGAGGGTGTCATATGCGCGCGATGAACCCCAATCTTGAACCATGACAAAAACGGGCCACGAACCTAAGGTCTCTAGACTTGATGGAACAGGTATTGAGAGAGTATCTGAATTGGCGACATTTGTAAAGAGTGTAGTTTCATCGAATGCGTTCACAATAACAGTATGACTTGGCTCTGAAGAGGAGATACTTACTGAGATATCAAATGTTGAACCAAGCTCTGTGTGCGCACTTGCACTTGAACTTAAACCAACACCAGGAGTATCAAAGAGTTCACATCGGAGTCCAAGAATTGAAACCATCTTGAGAACACTCTGAGTGAATACGGGTTGCCAGAGCACACTATTGTTGAACCAACCATCACTGAAGTGAGATGACCTCAAAGCACTGAGAACTGCGGAAGTATCTACAGAATCGAGATTTACGGAAAATTCTGATGCATGGAGAAGAGAGAGTGTAGCTACATCCATGCTCAGTGCCATGAGGTCTGTGTATTGAATACGAGATTCAATTGAAGCGGCAATCTCAGCAGCCATTGTTGGAGTAACAATTCCAAGTCTAGTGGCCGCGCGAGTTGATAGAAAATCGATTGCTTCTTGGAAACCTGCAAATGGTTCAAGGGTCCATCCCGTCGCATCCCAACTTCCAGAGCTATACTCGGAAAGGATTGCAGTTTCTAGGGCTGCTCGATAAGGTATTGTATCCATCTCACCAAGGAGGAATAAGGTCTCTACAGCAGCCACTGAATGCTGCATATGAGCAGTTCCCATGATAGAGGTTGGGCGATAGTGTCCGGTTATGTATTGGCTCTGAGATAGATAGAGCGTGATATCAGAAATCATAGTCGAGTCAAAATCCATCCCAAGTGTATTTACTGCACTAGTCCCAAAGAACTGGGTCCAAACACTCTTTGTCCTGTATTGATTGAATCCGTACTCAGGTGCACTCACGGTTGTTAGATTTGACCAGAAGGGATAGATTGTCAGACTCTCAAACCCGTTAAGAAAGTCAACTGCAAGGTTCAGGTCGACCAGCGGAGAATGTACTAAGCGGCTAGATTCTAAAAGCCAGCTGGTCCACATGAGTGATGGAAGAATGTCCATTGCTTCGAATCCGATGCTTGTTGTAATTGAGTCAAAGAAGGTTGTAATCCCAGATGCAATCGCTCCAGAGGTTTCTCCAAGAGATTCAAGACAGAGAGCTACCCTTGAGGTTTCTCTAGTCTTTGTCACAATATCATCTGTAGCAGGTTTCATTCCAAAACCACCAGATCCAAGTTGATTATTGGAGAACCATGTGAGACCTGCAGTTCTATTCTCAGCACTCAGGGTTCCGAGAAGCTCCATGGTTGCTAAAGCTGATGCAGTACCTGTTACAATTTCCTCATCAGGACCATTGGTATTTCTAAAGGAGCCATCGCCATTTGTAGTTCGTGTCAATATCCAACTTGTCAGCTTTGCTGGGTCAGGATGAGCCAATCCTATGAACGCAAGAGACCTCAGATATTCACAAGCATAGTTTGTACGCGGAGAAATGCTGGTTGGATTTGAACCGATTGCACCCCAAAGATCAGGGTCACCTGTTTTTGAACCATCAATAACAAGAAACCTCAACCATAGCTCGAGATCATAATCGGATATCTCACCTAGTTGACCTGAAACAGCCAGCGCCTCAGTGACATAGTAAGTTGTTGTAATATAGTTGTCAAACCCACCTGCTACTTCTTGTCGTGAACTAAGATATTGAACAATTTCGCTTTCTGGAAACTCAGCAGTAAGACCCATAGTAGTCAGAATCCAGAGTCCTTGTGCTGTACTTTTACAACTCACAACTCCTTCAGCGGTAGAAGTCATGAAACCAGTTTCTGATCCGTAGTCAATCATGAGGTCATTGAGAATATCACGAACTAGAGGTGTGTTGTCTACAATCCAATTAGTCCAAGCAGCTCCTTCGAGAAGGTCTGAAGCTGAGTGAACTGCATAGTAAACCGATACAATGAGAGGCGCATGAACATAACTGAAACCACCTGCGAGCATTTCTCCTTCTAACGCTTGAAGTGCGGCCAGATTAGTAGTGGTTGCAGTTTCTCGAACTGCATTGCAATAAGCCACCGTGTTCTCTAAGAGACCTTCACCTGTTGAAGTGAGAAGAGTCGGGTCCTCATATGCAAACAGAAATACATCAAGAGGCCAAGAATCGTATCTTAGTGGAGCAGTTGTGGAAATCGAACTTCCTGTCAAATTGACCAGCCGAGACATCTCAGTCTGAACAGTATCAACGGGAAGGAACAGACCAGCCTCAGTACTCAGTGTCGAACCAATTGTAAGAGGTACTGGTTGTGAAAGGAAGACCGCTCCTGCATATCCAGACTCAGTAGCCAGGATTGTCGCAACAGAAGCGGTCGAAGAGGGTGGACTTCGGGCTGATAGCCGATGAAGCAACCAAGCCGAACGTCCGGTAAGAATCAGGGTGATGTCTTCTCGAATCAGAATATCCACTATGCTCTGTGAAACCTGATTTCCATTGGATGAACCCAAACTGCCGTCAATGATTATTGCAGGGACATCATGTAACAGTGAGGGATCTGCAAGTACATCACTAGTTTGTAGTACAGAATTTGGAATGCCCATCGAATTCAGCAGTGCAGACCAGTCAGTACCAAGATTGGAGATATCTCCTCCAACAAGCTCCAGCACAATGTAAGGATTATTGGAAACCGTTACTCCAGGATCTGCTGAAGTAATTCCGAGGTCTCTCAGATCATTCTGAACATCCATATCATTCAGCTCCAGCTCAACATGAACAGCTGGGAATGGAATACTAGAAATTATCATGCAGACCAAGAGTAGAGATAGACCAATGCGTTTCATGCGGTGATAGCGCCTCCGTTTTTCATAGTAGGGCGTCCAGCGGGCCGACCGTTCTGCGATAAGTTGGAATGGGGACTGATAAGAAAACAAGTTTTATCCCATGCGGATGGATATGGAATAAAACGGGAGTCGACCCCCCTGGACAAGTATGCTAGTCCACCTTGATGTATTCTCATACCCCAACCCCCACGCCTACAAAGCTATAGAATACTATCAAGACAGATAGTGCAAGAACTAGTTCTGCAAGTCCTTTCCCCTGATGCTTTTGCAATGCAGCTCCGAGAAGGGAAACATCACCTCCTTTCAAAGAGCTATTGAAAAGTACTGCAAGAGAGAGATACCAGCATAGCAAGTAAACTGGTGCATTAGCAAGAAGCACAACAGGAAGGAAAAGAAGAGAGAACCCAATAAACACCGATGCAATAGTACTAACAAACAGTGCGGAAATTAATACTACGACCCTAGGTGGAGAATCCACTTTTAGGAAAAGATTTAGCTCTGCGTACGTACTCACGGCGGCAACACCTTTCAGGTCAATTCTGAACAGCGAGCACACAGCATATCTTACAGCAGTATTGATTATCGATCCAGGAAAGAATAAGATGCTAACTATCGATAGCAACGCATTTCTTGTCCAGGCTCTAAACACTCGCTTATTCCCTGATAATAACATCAGTGAACGTACTAAAGTAGCCGTGAACACTACAGCTGGCGCGACCTTTACTGAGAACACCAAGTTAAGAGCGAGCATCGATACTATATCATATTGCAATGCCAGACCTCCTTTGCAGAACACGCTTTGGGTTTCGGACATAGAGCATCATGTTCATTGTTTTCTCATGTTCTATTGTGTACAGAAGATTAGTAACTCTGCCGAAGAAGTAAGAAGTTCAACATGCGAGCCAGTCATGAGGAATACTCATTGACTAGATATTGAAAAAGCCAAACAAGGGTTATGAGGACTCTATTTTTCCTAATAATCGCCCATGTTTGACTTCTGCAGTATGTCTTGGTAGCACTTTGCAGGATATGACCTATCCTATGAAGAAAAAACTGCTATTTTGATCTAGAGAAAATAGTTGTCTGAAGATATTGCTCAAGATTTGATAGAGGTAAGCCAGCAGTATCCACAACTTGTATTCCTTTTTCAGCGCAGACAACCTCAAGAACGCGAAGTGCAGTTGAAGTCCAGTTTGTTACATCCAATTCACCAGGAGCAACAATATAGCGGAGGAGCCTGCGGAAACCTTCACGCTGAGAAGAACTGAGCACCCGTGCAAGGACATTGAGAACTATTTTTCTATCACCAGTACTCGAAGTCCCACATAGAACTAGTAGTCGCTGAGCGGAATCGTATGTGTCTAGGGTTTCCAAAGTTTTCAGCGCGGTGAACCATGATTCCTGATCTTCTGCACGCAACAAATTATCACAATAAGCAATTACGCCGGGATCTTTGCGTGAAGCAAGTTCTAGCAAAGAAGGTTCCCTGAGAATGATGTTTAGAGAGCCATTTTTTACAGTGTCCCATAGACTCTCAGTTAGTGTATCATCAAGTGGCATGGTCATGCTATCAGGGTTGATGTCTAGAGAAACCAGGGTCAGCTGATTCGGCTTCATGATAGTGAGTGTTGGATGACACTAATAAGCTCCTATTATGAGCCTATAATGATAAGTAGAAGTATGAATACTGAGTTGTGAAGATGGCAAAAAAGAAAGAGAAGAATGAGTCAGATATGATTACCACATCAGAGTGGCTTAAAGGAAGTAGAAGGACCCATGATCTCTATATTTTGAAACATCTTATTGTCGAATCATCTTCTTGGAAAAGCGAAACGAGCCCTCTTGATATATCACTATTTGAGAAGACATATGATTTGAAACCGATTCCGAAGGCACCTGTGTCACCAGAAATGCTCAATCGTAGTTTGGGCTATGAAAGAGTAATGGATGAAATCACAAGCAGAATGAGAAAAGTTCAACCCAAGGGTTCAACCCTAGAAGAACAAATCAAGTCACTCCTCCCCAGAGATCTGCCAGCCAGCGAAGTCGAATCATTCTGCTATGCTTTTAGTAGAATCGTTCTTGAACGAATTCCTAAAGAAACACGATGGGAAATTGTACCAATTGGATTAGATGCACTTTCTGCTGCTCTCCTGTATCTATACATCATCTCCAATGTAGTGCGACAGAAGATTCCATGGCTGTTAACTATCTGGAAACTAAAGCTCAAAGAGGTCAAGATTGATGCAATGAAATCAATCTATGATTCAATGTCAAAAAGGGCAAGTAAAGACGATATCCAGGAGATTATGAAAGAAGCAGACAAACATATCAGTGATACACTTGGCAAAGATCCAACAATTGATGGCTTCTTACCTCCTCAAGACCCATTATCCAGACAGATAAACGAATGGATACGATTGATATCTGCAGCAAAGAGTTCAAACATGAAAAAGCAAAAGAAGGACCTTAGGAAAGAGGTCAGAAAAATCATTGCAGACCTGTTGGGATACAGCGCAACATTGACAACTGAAATTAATGTTCATAGCACAGCGGTAACAAATTGGGATACCCTTGCCCTAAGAACAGATGGCCCAACCGCACAAGCTCATGAACCATTATTGCGCTTGATACGGGATGAACTCAATATTCTCAGATATGATCCTCTTCGAAAACTATGCATTAATCTTTCATCAGTTGAAGAGCCAGGACATCCGACATTAGAGGATTTCAATCGAGTTTCTGACTTCAAAGGCACAAGAATTGCGTACTATGAAATGCATCGACTCGAGCCTCTCCTGAATGAATCCTTCATCCCAACGCTAAGAAAGCTAGGATTACGCTATCGATACATTTTCACACCACGTCAGCGGCCAGGAGTAGTTTCTGAAGGACTAGTTGAGAGAATGATCTTGACTGAGAAGGATATTCGAGGATGCACAGTTCATGTAGAACCTAATACAACTCAAGGACCCAATCCACGTAATTTTCCAAAGGGTTCCTATGAAGCTGTTGTCGAAGACGAAATTGTATCATTAAATCTAAATCACTTTGACTTGGAAAGTGGGGATTGGCTTTCTAATACTCAAAAGGAGTTACCTAGAGAAAAACAAAAGGATAGTCTTCTAATCCAGCGATCAACAATTTCTGATGATAAAGAACCATTTTCGCTCACAACAAGAGCTCTTGAAATTATAGGTTTTCTTTGGAGCTTGAAGGGGCCCAGAAGTCAGAGAAAATACATTCTCGAACGAGTAAACTATCCCAATCAAACAGCAAATAGAATGCTAAAAGAAATGTTAGATAACCAAGTAATGAGATTGTTATATTTGCCTGCACTTGAATTTTGTAGTTTGCCGGATGGATTAATTGCATACGCGAACTGTAGTGACAGACGATCCAGAGATAGGTTTGTTGACCATATCATAGAATCACAATCCTATGCGCGCATTCGCATTGGTGATTCCAATGATGTTGTGGCACATATTCGTGTCCCCTTGAAGAACAGTGATTATGTAGCTGGTGATCTTAAAGAAAAGATAGGTGAATTTTCGGATTATTACTTCACTGCCAGATTACGTTCAACTAATACTTACAAAATTGCGACCCTGCACAAGCTAAGAAAACCAAAGACCAGAAAGTGGATAGATCCTTGGAAAGGGACAATCTAACTTAGAGCCATTGTTCAAGGGTTGACTGACGATTTCCAAAAGAACGCCATAGATTGGTTAATTTCTGAGTAGTGATTTCAGCACGTTCTGCTGGCATGACGGTTTCAAGAGCTCGAAGAACTTTGGGAATCAGAGGCGGCTTCAACTTGAACTCCACCTTGTCTGCAGACATATAGGAGGGCTCGTCGAATACCTCTCTAGCCTCGATATACTCGACACGCTCACTAGGCAAAAATCCTCTTGCCTTAAGCAGACCTTCGAGACCTCCATGTTTTTGTAAAAGCACTGAACCACGTCGAGGTCCGATTCCTTTAACACCCTCCTTATGAAAGTCGCATCCACAAACTATTGCAAGGTCTCTAAGATGCGTAAGGTCTAACTGAAGATGGTTTTCAAAATCACTGAGAGATGCTCTCAGAATCTTACTGTTGGATAACTGCATTTGTTTTGTTACGTGAGGGCTGCCAAATAGAAGTGCATCTGAATCATTAGAAACCACGGTGTTAACAACTCCATCCCTACACAAGACAGCAGCAAACATTTCAGCTTCTGATGGAGAGGTAAGTACAGGAACACCAACCATTCTCCCGAGGTCTCTCATATGTTCGGCAGCAAAGTAAGCCCGAAGAGCAGGGCTCTTCCATAGCACTGTGGCAAGATCCTCATCATAGGGGTCTCCATCTTTTTGGAATTGTTTGTAAAGCTCTGAGGCTCTTTGAACAAGACCCGGGTTTGGTTTTCGTTTCATTGTTTCAGGAGGACCATCAAATACAAAGACAGGTAAGACGTGATTACTCAGAGTGATCTTAACAAGACTGACAAAGAGTCCAACGTGTGTAAGGGGAAGCCGCCCTTCCTGTCCGGGGTTTTGACGGATTACCGAGATTCGACGAGAAAGATAATTTGGGACATCAATAGCTATTGTTCCAGGTGATATCTCTGAGGAAGACTTCCATTTCCAAGGAATAATATCAGCGCCCCAGTTCTTCACACCCATAATCATCACCTTATGCTACGAATTCCTTTCGTTCCTATCTTAACAATTACTCCGGGTGGTATTGACGGAAGAACACAACGTTCCACTAGAAGTCTTACAACATCTTCACCTTGACGAAGTCGATCAACCTGTACAACACTATCAACAGCGTGAGATAGAACATTGCCGCCAATTGGGATAGGCTGTCCTGAGGTCCAATTGCGTGAGGAATGATCTGTAATCATAACATGAGTATCAAGTCCATTTATCACTCTTCGAATTGAATCGAGCGCTCCAAACAGATTTCTCTGACGGCCCTTAGTTCCTGGAGCACCAGTTAGATTGAGAGCTCCAGTCAGATTGTCAAGAACCACAAGAGAAACTTCTCCAAGGTTTTGTAGCATCTTAACTTTCTCAACAATATCAGCAAGGCCTAAAACCGGTGCTATAACAATCTTTTCGAGCACCTGTGATGATTCGTCTTTTGAGTGACAAAGAGATTTCACGAGAGGAGTACTGAAATTAGTTCCTGAATCAAGAAAGACGCAAGAGGCACTTTTCATCTTTGCCGCAGATACAATAACAGTATGAGCTAGAAAGCTCAATGGTGCTCTCTCCGGACCATGAAATAGACTGATCTGTTGAGGAACGAACAACCCACCAATTGTATTGTTCAAGATTCTCGGGCGTAAACGAATCTGGGGTTCAGTGATTGCATCTATAGATTCAAGCGGCAGTCTCAACGGGTTTTTCTACCTCCTCAAGCAAAGAGTAATTGCGGTGTAACAAAACGTCAACTTCTGTGCCTTGCTCCAGTTCTTCAACCAGTAAACCAGGTGCATCCATATCTGGAACAAGAACAGCTAACCCAGATATTGTTGGGAATACCGTCATTCTTGTTGGTGCAAGGGAGATCAACTCAGTGACTGCCTTCACATCTCGTGCTAAACGATAATTCTCCATTTTCAACCCATTCTGTGAATCAATTATCGGAATCATCTGAATGGCTTCAGCAAGGAGTGGAGATGTAGTTCCCTTTGTTTCAATCCCAAGAGTAGTGATCAAATTCATTATCTGGTCAAATTTTGAAGAAATAAAGAGCACATCACAATCAACATAGCAAGTCAGCGAAACTGGTAGTAGAGGACGGTCACGCATCATTTGTATTATCTTTTCTCTCCCGTCTTTCTCAAGGAGTAGTATATTTTCAGAAGCGTTCAGTTTGAATGACTCACCTTCACTAACCGAAACAACTCTCTGTCGAATAACACCATTCAATGAACCTGCAGTTTGCATCTGTGAGATGAATTGTTTAATTTGGGGGTTGAGCGAACTAGGGTCCTTGATGAAAGAACAAATCCCTGCCGTTGCTCCTGCTGCAATTCCAGCAAAAATCAAACCGTACGGTAGCACAATGACAAAGGCAACCACTGCCAGATAGCTGATAGCTGCATAACCAAGGATATTGAGAATTAGTCTAGTTGGAGAGTCCTCTGATACTCGATTGACAATGAGTAGTACAACCACAGTCAAAACAATGACAACAAGTAAGGGAGCGATATTTCCAAGTCTGAAAGCTAAAACAATAGATACAACTGAGGTAAGTAGCTCAGCACCTGCAACCAATGCAATAGCTCCGGCAATAGCATATCCAATTAATTTGATTACTCCTTTTCCAAACATAAAATCAAGCCCCTTCAGAAACTCGAGAATGGAAGATTCTAGGAATAATCGTGAGGACTCCCGTGTCATCCACTCTAAGTTGTGCGGTTTCTTGTTCAGTTTCCTCATTCTTTCGAACTATGCGTGTAAGAGAGCCAGACAGATTCCTATTGAGACAGAGGTCGTGGTCGATCCATTTTGTAATGGTATTATGATGTACAGCACGATTACCAGAATCACCTAACATTCTACTCTCACTGGTTATCACAATGTCCAAGTCATTTGAACTCACGATTCCTGCAAGAGTAGGAAGGACATCTTCAACTAGCTCTTGACCCCAAAGAGTTGGGTCGTCGCGAGCAAGGTCCAAGACTCGGGTAATTGGATCAATCACTATCAAAGAGGGTAGGTCTGAATCTGGAAGTGTTCGAATCAGTTCTAGCAGCTCAGACTGATCATCAGTCATTGTGATTGTGACATTTTCCACTTTTCCTCCGGAAGTGTCAATATTTCGCTTGAGATAACTCACGAAGCTCTTTTTTCCATCAGTGTTGATCCACTCAACTCTGCCATGCTTCGAAGCATCACCTGCGAGTGCACAAGCAAGTAGCGTCTTTCCACTTCCTGCACTTCCCCAAAAGTGAATTAGACCTCTTATACCTAAGGAGGTCATCAAGGAACTTCTAAACACCAGCTTCCTCCCCTGTAGTATCACTTGATGCTTGAAAAGGACCGAAATCTTCGAGTAAAGGTGATTTTTCTACATCCCGGGATTTCACTTTCTTGTTCCACTTCTTCTCTTCACGCTTAACAACGTCAGGGGCAACAACTGCGATGTCATCTGTTGAAACATCAATTGTGTGTTCGATAGGCTCCTTGGTTTCTTTTTCCACAGAAGAAATACGCATTGTTTCGACAAGCTTGTCTGTTTCATCGAATTGCTCCTCAGTAATATCCGCAGTCGAGTGTGTTTCTTTCTCATCATCATCATCTACTTCGGTGGATGTTGGAAATGTAAGATCAGGCTCTGCTGCCAAGTCTTTAGCAAACGCCTCCTCAGTTTCCTTCATTGAACCCCAGTTTAGATGATTGTCAATACCTTCTTTTATCTCAGGTCTAATCGCTCCAACGTTGTAGAGAGAATTAACAAGTTCAGTCAGATGAGTTACAGCCTCACTAAAGTTGATGGGTCGATGTAGATGCCCTGTGAGCCCGGCGTAGCCAAGTGCGAGTTTTTCCTCTTCGATATTGCCGCCTAAGTGTTCAAAGAGACCTATGAATTTACGTAGTCCACTATCACCCATCAAAAGGGATTTAGAACTCGCTTCCGCTGGAGATAGACGGACACATTCATCAAGAACAGTACAGGAAATGTTTACAGTTTTTTCTAGATTGCTATTCTTCATCGCAGCTGCGGCTTCAGCAACTAGCGGCGATACTACAAAATTCACATGACCAATGAGTTGAAGCTTCTCTTCATTCTCTTCGATGGATTTTGTGATTCTTGAAGCATCTCCAACTGTTTTCAGCTGCTCCTTTTCTCTGGTTAAGGTCTCTACAAATGATGTGATTGAATTTCGAGATGAACTCAATAGCCATCCACCTATTGCACCGGCAGCGGCACTAGCAATAACAGGAATCAACAGAGAACCAGAACCAGCGAGAATGACCGCTATGAGTGATGAGAAACCTATTGCAAGAGCCAGTAATGACAACACTCCGAACCAACCTCTTGCTATCCCAGTTTCTAAGAGGTTCCACTTGCTACTTTCTACACTCTTCTTCAAATCAGGGAGTTTTGACCTTGCATCACTCTGTCGGATAAGTGCAAATTGATCAGCTGTTACAATTCTACCTGTTGAAGTTAGCCACGTAAGGTCAGCTGAAGGTTTTGCATTCTCAGTGATGACATAAACAGTACGAGTTTCGTGCATTAATGAAAGCGAGTCATTTTTCATTCCGCGCATGAGTGGAAGCCGGACACGGCCAAAAGGAGTTAACACATTTTGCTCACGAAGAAAACCAACTAAGCCTACATCACTGAGAACTCTCTCAAGGTCTCTGTTCACGGTCTCCAATACTGCTGCCCGCATGGCGAGACCGCCTTTACCAAACTCAGCCTTACGTAGATCAAGAACAAAGACAATGTCGACATGAACACCTTTTGTTCCTGGAACAGCCTCCATTCTAACTCCCAGTGTAAGTCCATTTGGATACCTACTAGTAAAATGTTCAGTCAACTTTAGAGCAGTTTCAATATCATAATCTTCTTTTTCTTCTGTGGGTTCATTCTTGATTTCCTTGTTTTCTTTGATTTTATTGATCGTTTCAGACTCCAATGTTAGTCATCCTCCTCGATTTTGCGTCCTAATCTATTATCCAGTGCCTCAGCAAGACCTTGTGATAGTTCGAAAGCTCTTGCCAATCCTCCCAATTCCGAAAGCACAGAGATGGAGTGTAATAACCATCTTGATGTTTCTAGCAATCCGTAAACGTCGCCGATACTCAGACTAAACTTTGTCGCAAGATTCTGTAATGAAATGTCAGTCGTAACTAGAGAACCTAACAAATTGTCAAAAGATTCGTCGATTGACGTCCCAGTTTCTATAGATACGGCATGTCTCAATAACCAGAGTAATTCTGTACTACTATTAGTCATAGGCAATAGAGCAAGAATCTCTCTTACTGTGGGAATACTCAAGTATAATCGATTTGTTGCCCGACCTAGTTTAGTCGGTTTTAGTTTCCCATCATTTGCACCCTCAACTAATCCTAATCGAATGAGCTGACCAAGTGGGCTTGATTCAGAAAGTGATAATGGAATTACATAATCAGCCATGTTACCAAGTTCAGCTGCTGCAGACATACCTAGAGTTACCAGATGATGACAGAGAATTCCATTTTCATTGACAGGGGTTCCACATGAACACATAGGTCCCTCTACAGTACCACTAGTTGACAACCTAGCAGAGAATCGGCAGGTGAATTGGCCACCATCGTAACTTGTGACAATGCCGCCGATTACGGTTTCATTCTTCTCACGTAGAATAGTCCTGCCTAACACGCTCTTACGCGCAGATTGGATGGTTTCTGGAAGAGCATGTCGCTCTAGCACGATTATAGCAGAGATCTCTCCAAGTTGTAGCACTCTCATTGGTGCCCCCGAATCTCTTATTGCACAGTGAACCAAGAATGAATCACCAAATATTCCATTCTCAATTTCTTCGATACTTGCAGAACCCAGCATATCTAGAACGACAAGAAGCTGTTCAGAAAGTGAACCTGCCTGGCCGAGTGTACTATTGATACGGTCATACTTTGGAATTAGGGTCTCTTTTCCATTATTGTCATCGATAATGACATCAAAGTATCTTCGCTTTGCCTCTTCAGTTTCACCAGTGCTACCAGCCAAGATCACACCGAAGCCAATTTTATCATGAGTCGGTCTCCCTGCCCTTCCTAACATTTGATGGACAGTATTTGCTGAGAGAAGTCGTCTGTAGTCTGCAGGAGATTTGAAGCTTGAGAGAATCACTGTCCGAGCTGGTAAATCCATACCTGCTGCAAGGGTCGTTGTTGCACAAATGACTCGAACATCACCTTTTCCAAATAGGCGCTCAACCATGTGTCGTTCATTGTAACCAAGACCTGCATGATGAAATGCGATTCCATTGTGCAATAGAGACCTCAGTTCTGGGGATAATGTAACATTCCAGTTTTCAACCGACCCCAAGTCTTGATCGAGGTTCTTCTTCTCTTCGGAAGTGAACTGCCTTCCAACATCCTCTGACAACCGCTTTGCTTGAACCTCGGCCTCTCTCCTAGTTCGGTGGAACACGATTGCTTGACCGTTCCCCTGCACCGTGGTCATGACTAGTTTCCTGAGACTCTGATTTCTATCGTTGGTTGTCACTACTTTGTGAACTAAGGGAACTGGTCGCTCTTCAGACACCACAAGCTTACATCCTAACCACTCAGCAATCTCATCAGGGTCGCCTGTGGTTGCAGAAAGAGCAACAATCTGTAAATCTTCAATTGAGTTCTTCAGTCTGATGATTAGACTCTCGAGTCGGGCTCCTCTTCCTATTTCAGACATCGTTTGAATTTCATCAACAACGACAGCACCAAGGTCAGAGAGCCAGCTACTCCTTCTACGCAAGAGCGAATCAGCTCGTTCATACGTAGTCACCACTATGTCGAACTCTGCTAATTCTTCACCTGCGCCCTGAAAGTCACCTGTGCTCAGTCCAATCATAACTCCAAGATGCTCATAGCGTTCTTTCATTGTCTTGAAGATTTGAACTGCCAAAGCTCTAAGTGGAACGAGAAAGAGACCTTTCTTTCCACAAGTGACAGCTCTTAGAAGTGCCATCTCACCAACCAGAGTCTTTCCAGATCCTGTAGGCGAGGACACCATGATGTTTTCACCTTCGAGGAGACCCTTGGAGATAGAATCGCTCTGAACTCCACGAGGTCTCATCCCTGCTTGGTTGAGCAATTTGGTCACTTGAGATGATACATCATCTGAAACCGTACTCATACAGTAGCGCCCTCCATTCCATCAGTCTGCCTCAGTGCCATGCTACCCTTCATTGTGATTCTGAAATTAGTGTAAGAGACCCCACTGTGAACTTCGTGTCCTTTCAGAATCATGCTCGCGTGTTCCAGACGTGCCAGAACTGCTTCAACATCGGGGTCGTTATCGGACCCACTAGAAGCAATGAAGCGGCGAACGGCCTCCTCAGTTAGAGGCTCATAACGTTCTAGTAATTTCAGAACTCTAATGGAAAGATTTGTACTTCCAGCAGATACTCGATCTAATAGAGACCCCTCATTTTCAGGTGAACCAGAATCGACTAGAGATGTGACCCTACGTGTTTCTTCACTCGCAACAAAATCGGGACTAAGGTCTGGGGCAGGGTCAAGTCTAATTGGCTGACAGGTTTCAGTTCCGTCATGAACTACAAGTGCGGTATCATTATCCATTATTCTGAGGTATGAAGACTCTCGTGGCGATATCCGAGCCTTAGTATGCATACCTACAGTAATGACATTGAGACCGAGCAGGTCAGCTGCGATTTTGATATCCACAGCTTCTCGTAGTCTAAGCGATATACATGACTCAAGAACTGCAAGTGCACCAGGAGCAAAGTCAACTGGATGCTCCAGAGCTACAACAAGTGGTCCCCGATTCTTCAGTTTCTTGAGTACACGCTCAGTAAAGGAATCATGCTTCATGTATCTTCGATTCCGTACTCGCATATTTTCTGCGCCATCAAGGATAACTACTAGATTGGGATCTGGTCGAAGTCCTGCAATCTTGATACTGATGAGATTCCATGCAAAGTGTTCGAGAGATGTTGACCCCATAGCAATCTTCACAACACAAAGGTCCGGTTCAACGAGTCTAGAAGTAGGAACAGATTGTGTTCCATAGAATGCTTTGGCGGCGGACCCCTCGTATAGAGACCGTACTGCTTCAAAGCCAGTCATTGACTTCTTAGAGGGGAGCTGCTCTGGGGGTTTCTGTGCATCCATCGGACTAGTCATTGCATCATCGAGACCATTAGGTATGTGAACATCAGCCAGAGTGGCGTTCCCCAGTGTTACAGCTCGACCAATGGCAGCCTCTAGATCAGCAGCACCTCGGAGGTCTGCTGCAGCTACTGCTTCAAGTGATGACATGATGAGAGGAACGAATTCACTTCGATGGATACCTTCAGCATCGACGGGGTTCAATACTAGGTCTCGCCCAAGTTCAAGATAGACAGCGCCTTCTGAAAGCCGGGTTAGACCTATCGAATCAGGGTTGTTTGTAACTATGATAACCCGTTTTCCTGAACGGTGAAGTTCTGATATTAATAGGGCAAGTACTCTTGTTCGTGAACTAGAAGTTCCACCACAGAGCAACAAACCAGTTTCCAGCTCGGAATGTGCTATTCCTGCGATTGGACCTGTCTGAAGTGTATCAGGATTAATTGTGACTCCTAATCTATAATCACTTGGTCGACCTCTAATAGGAGCAAGAAATTGACCTGGAATATTACTCCCTACTTCAGAAGCCAACTCAGATTTGAGCTGTACTAGCCATTCTGAAAGTTCTGAGCCTGCAGCATAGAACCACCCTGATTGACCATCTACATTCAATTGTTCAATCCGAGTGCCGAGTGCCTTGGGTTTCGCTCGTTTCCATTTCTCCATTGGTATTGATGCGCGAACGGCAGAATCGAAACTCTCCACACCTGCTTGATCTTTCACATGTCCAACTATATTTACATGTGAAGACCAAATGCCACCCCGATAAAGGATGTAAGCATCCACCTCGCCCGTTGTTATGAAATTGAGATATTTCTCGGTTCCGTCTGTAAGTCTATCTGCACCAAGAGGCCCTTCGATCTTCTCTGGCCGCATGGTGACTGCCAAAGAAAAACCATCTGCAGCATTAACAGCTCGAACGAAGGAGCTAACATCACCTAACAGAATAGACCTTGCATTAGCAAGAGTCATGTTAACTAGATTACGCGTACCAGTTGGAGTCTTACTTTGAAAGTACTTACCATCATCTGACACCGTGCAGGATGTGTCGGTTATCTGAACTTGCTTCCAAGATGGACTACTTGCCAATGATCGTTTTTCAAATCCTTTTCGAGGATTAGGAATTAGCAAAATCCAAAGCAGCACCAAGACTCCGGAAATGAGAAGGAAGCCTGGATCATAAAGTCCAACTGCAATGCCAATGGTAATCAGAAATAGGGGCATAGCTAGTGGTTTACGCTGTTGCCGATTATTCCATTTAATATCAATACTTGATGTTACAGAAAATGAAGACCTGGTGGATTCTTCGAGTGGGTCAGTTTCAGGTCGAGTACCAAGTATCAAAGGTTTACCCAATTCTATTCCTCCTCCTGTATGAATTGAATTCTGTGAGATTGACGTAGCAACATATCTAGGACATTACGAATCCGTTCAACGTAAACGATATCGCCACCGGAAACAACCATTGGCTTTTTCCCAGTCAATAGTAGCTCAGGCATGTCACCAATTGTTGGCGCTCCATGTGCAATCAGGAGAGGTTTCCGAGTAAGAACAGTCCATTTGTAGCCATGACCTATTGCAAAAGACCTCATGATGTCATCGACCTTGACGCCTTTAGGAATCTCGACGCCTGAGCGCGATTCATGCGATTGCATGGGTTTCTAAACCTCCCGAGTTTGTTTTCAGAATATCTTCAAAGCTTGCTGCCTCCACGGGTAAATGGGGGTAAGCGGCTCTCATCGCACTCTCAAGAATCATAACATCAATCACAAGTTTCTTCGCGAGACTATCAATTCTATACCAGCCATTCCACAATCTCAAACCTTGACGACGGACGAGAAAGCCAATCTTTGTGGATTGATTTCCCATCGGTCGAGTGATGAAAAATACAAGATTTCCTCCTGTTTCATTCGAGAATCTGGTGTACATCGATTGGAGTACCTTCTTTCCTGAATGACTCAGATCAATACCAATGGGAACGCTCGAAAGAAGCCTTGCAGAGCTGACCTCAACAGTCCAGAAACGCAGAATGGAAGCAATTCCACGATCCTTATCCCAGAACACTTCAGGACTTGGAACATTCGTCAGTAGGAATGATAAAACTACAACAAAGATACCAACTGCAGCTGCAGAGATAGCCAGACCAAGTATGTCTGTTGGCGCATAATAGAACTTGAATAATAGAACCGCAAGAAATACCGTGAGGATCATCCATTTCAATTCCGGTGTATCGTGTAGTTTCATTTGATTTATCCCGCCGTCATTTGATTGAATTGTGTAATTGCTTCTCTGATTTCTGAGATGTCTTCATATGGCCAAACATCCGAAACAATATCGTCACCAAAGACTAGCATGTGTTTGAGGAACCTATTATCTAGAAGCACAACTACACCAGAATCGCTTGGAGACCTTCTAAGACGGCCAACTAGTTGTGCGACCTGTCGAATTGAAGGAACAACTGAAGAATAATAATAACCAGAATCAAGTCCGAACTTTGAGTTGTACCAGTCTTGGAGAGCACGTTGGTAAGTTGTCGGTGGACTGAAAGGAATTCCAACTCCGATGATCAAATCAATCATGCTGGAGCCGTCTTTGACCAGATCGATTCCCTCAGAAAATTTTCCTCCGAAGACGCAGAACATTGCGTGAGGTCCCGTAGTAAGGGCTTCTGCAACATCATCGAGTTGAGCGCCTCTGGTTTCAACGATAATTTCTCGAAATCCTGTGTCAATCGAGTAACTCATTATTTCAGCCATCATCTTGTAGCTAGGAAACGCAATCAGGGCACTCTTGTTTGCAGGCATTGAACTCAACACAGTGGAGATACGACTTGCAAGCTCTCTCCAAAGTTCGGGACTTCTCAACTTATAGCGTGTATTTATTCTCTTGTCAATCATGACAAGACGAGTTCCGCGGGGATAGGGACTCGAAAGATCTTCAGATATAGCACCAGTAACACCTAGCAGGCGTGCATAGTGCTCAAGCGGCCGTAGAGTACCTGACATTAAAACTGCAGAACGGGCACCCCTGAGAATTGGTGCTGTGAGACCTGCAGCATTCAAGGGTTGAATCATGAGTGCTGATGTTGATTTTGGACCCTCCTCTTGCCAAGATTTTTTGACCTGAATCGTGACATGCCAACCATCACTCCTTGATGCTTTCTGTGCTGTATAAAGAAACTCTATCAAACGGTCCAGTGGGGTTTCTGCAAGACTTGCATTTTCAGGGTCTTTCATCCCTGGCCGCCCTGCATCATGCAGAAGATCGAGGTCTCCTTCTTTGATGAAGCGTGGAGAAATGTCCCATTTATCGAGGATGCGTTCACTCTTGTTCTTCATGGAGTCCAGGTGCAACATCATGGTTTCCCACAGGAAATCTATCGCTTCACGAATCCACTTGACTCCGGTTTCTCGAACAACGAGTTGACTATTCTCTCGAAGCCATCTAAGGTCTTCATTACTCAGTTTGGAGGTCTCTGCATCAAGTACATGGCTTGACAGATTGTGAGCCTCATCAACCAATAGGTCAACATCATGGAGCGGGATCCCCATTGAGCCCAGCAAAGCCTCTCTAACTCTTGTTTGGAAAATATAACTGTAAGGACCAATAATAACTCTGGACTTCTTTGCACAGAGTTTCATGATCTCATAGGGACAATACCCTAATTCCTCTGCACGTTCCTCAGCTCTCTCTCTGGTAACTACCCCACTTTCAAGAAGGTCCTCAATTACTCCGTGAGCCTCTTCACGAACAACAATTCTTCCTTCAGACTTACCCTTCTTGTATAAGTTCCAGTAGTGATTACACTGACCAGTACGAATCATTCCAGCACAAGCTCGCATGAAGCCAGTTGCGTTTAGTGATTCCATCTCATGCCTAATCGGGCAGACATGAACTCGGCTCACCATAGTTGTAGCAGCTAGACTTGAGTCAACCCCACGTAGGACTTCCAGCTCTGACTCAAAGACCTTGGACTGACTGTGGGTCCGTGTTAACGCGAATAGACGCGAAGATGTGTCGCGTACCCGAGAAGCGAGATAGCCGGACAAAACGGCAATGGTCTTGCCAATTCCACAATCTGCTGATAGGAGACCTACAGTGTTTGAAGAGAATGCTTCAACTGCCAGATTGACTGCCTTTTCCTGATGTAATCTGGGAGTGTAGGGAAAAAATGCTAACGCGTCATTCGTGGTTGTGCTCACTTATTCACTCCTCCACTCGTAGAATATCTTCACTCCTGTAGATTGTAAATCGCAGTGAGAAATACTTTCGAAGGATTCGCTGATAGCGCCACATCAATTCAGTCGAATCAAAGTGAGGTTCTTTATTACCCATCTTCTCGACTATCTCAGGACTGAATCCTTTTTGCCTAGCAGCCTTCCAAAACCAAACTTCCACTTCTGTCATTGTAGAAAAGAGGTGCTCTAATGAATCCTCAATAATGGTCATCAATAGTTGTACTGTCTTCTTTGGGTCATCAGGGAGTTCTGAAACCTTCAGAGAGGTTGGAAGATAAACCGCGATACCTTCTGAACTGTCAAGATATACCTCACGAGGGACTCCCTTATTCCCACGCAGTGTTTCGAGTAAGGACAGAATGCGAGGAAGTTGTGAAAGAATAGGTTTGTTGATATCAGGGTCTCTCCAGTTTACTCTTGTGACCACGTATATTTCTGGGTCAGGACCATCAACGCGTTCTAGTACTGTGATACGGTGAGAGGTTTCTCTAAGAAGTAGATTGACCAAATTGATCATCGAACTTCTTGGGACATTGGGTTTTATTTTCTGAACCCACATTGAATCATCTGCGATATTTTCAGAACTTGCCATTATTCGTGTCTCCTTTGGATACTAATACTGATTCCGTCGTTTGCAATGAGCCCTTCATTCTCCAGAGTATCAAGAAACTTCATCGCACGACCAAGGTCTATTCCAGCCTCGCTACATTCACGCATGATATCCTCAATGGTCGCAGGTTTTCCTCTGCGGAGGTCAATCAATGAGTCAACAATATTGAACACTCGACGCTTGATACCGAGACCTCTACTCGAGCTACCCTTTCCTACAGCCTTAGCAATCTGTGTTTCACGAGCAAGTTCGCGAACTGCAGCAATAGCTTCGTGTCTAGTGACTGCATAGACTACTCCTTTTTCGTGAAGGACCAAAGTCTGACAAAAGCTGCAGTTTGAGGTTTCATCTTCACTCTCGACATGACAATAACCAATGTTGTTACATCTCGTACAGCAATAGATTCTGAACATACCTCGGTCTTTCCTCACTAATCTTACGCTCCTTCAGGTACTGATTCAGTTTCAGGGATAGCATCGTTCTCTGACTCAATTTCTTCTTCGTCCTTATGGTCAATCACTTCTTGAGGAACAAGAATACCTCGTTTATCGAAATACTCCTTTATGTCAGGTTCCTTAGCTTTCTTTGTCTTTGAATCAGGCCAAAGTCCACCCCAGCCTACCGCTAATTCAGCGCCAAATTCTGGCAACCCAGCATTATCTTGGAGATCAACTTTTCGTATGTCATCCTTTGTACGTCGGGTATAGAATCTATAATCACTAGCGTGGGATAAAATATGGCCTCCCACGGGTGCGTTAGGATTGCTAGATCCAAATGTAGAGATCTTACTAATTGCTTGATTCGTGTAAGCAAAGATTGTTTCAGTTGCCATAGCGATTCGTCGCATTTGATTGAGGAGAGAATTCATATCTTGTTGTCGAACTCGCATTTTTTCAAGACCGGGATACTCTACACGGAACAACCCAGTGAAACTATCGATAACTACAAGCTTGATATTATCCTCAATACAAAGCTTCGGGATATTTTCAAATAGATCAGTGATTTGGTCAGACGCCCAGATTTGTGAATAACCGATATTTGCAAGTGCAATATCTGGATCTAAACCTCGACGCACAGAATTTGCTCGAATATTCCAAGGTTTGAAAGACGACTCAGTATCTAACCAGAGCACGCGGCCTTCTAACCCACCCTGTTCATAAGGTAGCTGAGACATTACTGCTAGCTGTGTGACCCACTGTGTTTTGCCTCCCCTTGCAGGACCATAGAATTCAACGAGACTTCCTACTTCAATACCCCCAAACATAGCTTCATCCATTCTTGGAATTCCAGTAGATAAGCGACGTTTGGTCACCATTTCTTGTTCAATCTCAAGACCAGTCTTGAAACCATACTTTCCGATTAATTTTCGTGCATTCGTTATTATTTTTATAGCTGAACCTTCAGCAATCTTTGTTTGTTTTTGCAACTCCTCTGGAGTTTGCACTGCAAGTAGTTCTGCGGTTGTAATATTCGCATTATCAAGTTTCTTAGCTATCGCGGGTCCTACTCCTCCAACTGCACTAACAAGAGTATATTTCGAGTCTGTCACAAAACAACCTCCATCATTAGCTGTTCTGCGACAGGTCCTTCAATAGGTACGAGCCTAGTAAAAACTGGTAGGTCGTAATTGCGAACAAGGATTTCTCCGTGCAATCTGAACAGGGTCAGACCCTTCAATAATTCAAGTACCTGCTCTTGTCGAGCTACAGGTACCCGAAAGAACAGGCCTTCTGGACAGAGCTCCCCTGCCACTGAAACGTAGCCGCCTAAAGCATCATAAGCAGAACCAATTTGCCCATCTCCATAATCCGGAGATGTTCCTGGTTCAGCCGGTTTTACGTCACCTATCAAATTCATCATTGAGTAAACATCAGCGATGAATCCCTCCCACATCCACTTTGGAGTCCGCGGTTCAAGGATCTTTAATCCAGCTGCGGCTCCAGCCAGCCAAGAGGCTCTAGGAAGTGAATACGGTGTTTGAGGTGCCCCATGAATTATATCGTCAACCATCATTAGATTTCTGCCTCCTCTTTAACATGAACACTGCTAACAACCTCAGGCAAAGGTCTCAAACTATCGAGCCAATCCCTCAGGCCAGTAATCATCGTAGTCTTCAGCTGTCTGCTATTGAGAACTGATGCAAGCAATGCCCTTGATGAAATCACAACTCTCTGCAGACCTACTTCACGGTCAGCGTAAGATAATGGAGCATGCCAGGCCATCGTCACAAATCCGGACTCACCAGCTAGCATCTCGCGAAAATCTGTGTTCCAATCCCCAATGACAGGATCACGCTTCAACGTTGCAAGAAGAACATCAGTCCATTCGGTCCATCTTTTCATAAAGATGCGAATTGAGCTGGAGAGCGCTTTTAGACTACCACCCTTTCGTGATGCTAGTCCCTCAAAGACCAGAATGAACCGAGTTGTATCCTCGCGTGAAATCGCACTAAGGACAAGTCCATTGTTTGGAGAAGATGCCAGTAGTGCAAGTCCTGGAACTAACCCGGGTATATCACACGGTTGGTATCGACCCTTGGAGTCTGAGTTAAATTTCTGGAAGGGAGAAAGAATGTCGCTTCTCAAACCTATTATCATAATTAGCGATGAGTCTCGATCGGACCTACTATATCTCAAGCGAGCCTTGATTACAGTTCTATCAGTGTTGGAAAACATCACCTGAAGTGGTAATGTGACATCAGCTGTGCTTTGAGACTTTGTCTCAGCGCTTGCTGCCTGCAATTGTTCGAAGAGTTGTGATATCATCTTATCATTTACTGAGTCACAAGCATAGATGATATTATTGACAATGTAAGAAGTCAAACATGCGAGTCAGTCATGAAGAGTGGCGCATAGCTAGACAGCAGAAATGCCAAACAAAGGTTATGAGGGCTTTATTTTTCCCAAAAATCACCCATGTCGGACTTCTGACATAGCTAAAGGTAGCACTTTGCAGGAATCAGAGGGTTTCTCACATGAATTCTTTAGAAATTGGATGTAATTCGTGAGCATGAGTGAACACAGATTGGTTCATTATTCACTATAGTTACTCACGATTGTCGCAAATGTTTGTTGTGACTACTTCATGTGGCGTAGTTTGCAATTGCTCAACAATGAATACGAAACCATGGGAAGTTAATGATTCACTCCATAGTATCTTTCCGCCCTCAAACTCTGCATTACAATTATGAACATTATAGGTCCAGAAACTGCAAACCGAGGCCATACCCTATTGCAGAAGTCAAACATGAGGGGAGTTTGAAGGAAAACAACCGAGTAGATTGCTTGTTTAGAAGATTGATTGGACCTGGAATGCGGGAATAACTGGAACAGAGCCCATGTTGAACTTCTATCCAATTGGATTGTATTGTATAGTATTGTTCCTACACATATCCATCGGTAAAGGGTGATTCGTCCTTACTGATGGAGGCAAGACAGATGTCAATAATGAGCAAGCTGGTACCGATTCTGGCAAAACGGAAAGCGAAGGTGATTGCAAATATCCTAAGTGATCCTATTGGCTTGACGGACAACAAACTCAATTCAATAATTGAGAAACATAGCAACACCGCGTTTGGAAAGGACCATGGATATGAGTCAATAAAAACACCTGAGCGTTTTAGCGAGCAGGTACCTCTTTACGACTATTACTCCATGTCGCCCTATTTCGATCGTGTGAAACAAAACCCTGAGCAACCGATAGTAACTGCAGATCCAATTTTATGGTACGTGCAGTCTAGCGGATCTACAGGAAAACCAAAAGCGCTCCCGATATCCAAAGCAGGAATGGATGACTATTCTATTGGAACCACGCTGTCCATAATGGCTTTTGTAAATGCGGGGAAGAAACACAGGAATGTGTTTAATGGGACCATACTATCCTTTGCGGCTCCAGCCAAGCTTGGAGAAATCAATGGAATCCCAGTCGGCTATATGTCGGGGATAGCGAAGGAATTGGCAGCAAGTGCCATACTGCGGAGACTTGTCAAACCAGGCGTAGAAGTATTCAACATGACGGAGATCGACGCGAAATTATGGGAATATGCAAAGGTGGCTGTCCAAGAAAATATCACTGCTCTGGTTGGAATTACAACCTTATCTCTGGCATTCATTAGAAAAATGCAGAACGATTATGGGACAAAGCTTCTGAAGGAATTTAGAGGTACAAAGCATGAAGAGAAGGTTCGGAAATCATTGAACGATGATGGAACGCTGGATCTTGAAATACTGTGGCCGAATCTAACAATGTTCGGTGCCACTGGAGTTGATGCTGACCCGTACAAATCCTGGATCAAGGATACACTGCCGCAGTGTGTCTTATGGGATAATTATGCAGCCAGTGAGGGTCTCTATGGCGTGACCTTGTTGGATAATACAGATAATGGAATCCAACTCCTCACAAACACCAACTACTTTGAATTTATTCCTGAAAATGAAGTTGACAAAGCGCATCCCAAAGTAATCCCACTCTCTGAAGTCAAGAAAGGTCATCGTTATGAAATGGTACTGACCAACATGCTCGGCTATACTCGATATAGGGTTGGAGACATGTTGACATTCATTGATACAGATCCTTATTCGGTCCATAGGATAGGAAGGAAGGGTCGCGTAATCAATCTAGCAGGTGAGAAGCTAACCGACGCACATGTCAACGAGGGGATTTCAGCTGCATGTAGAAAGACTGGTGCACAACTTGCGGATTATACCGTACTAGGTAAAATCGACGGCAGCAGAGCATACTACATTATCTCAGCAATGTTCCAGAATAAGATTGAGTTAGCAGAATTTGCTAGAGCATTTGATGATGCAGTCGGTGCAAAGAATGGGGAGTTCAAGCATTCACTTGAGTTTGGGGCACTTGATCCTTCCATTGTTATTCAGATGAAAACATCTCATACTGAGAGCATCATTAAGAGTAACCACATTCAATCAAAGCCACTTCCACTATCTATGGCAGAAACACCTGCGATGACTATGTCATCAGTAGGTAGCGGCGAGATAGCAGAAGGAGCTTGAGAAAATAGTGGGACAAGTCTTCGCGGGTTTTTTTATGACGAAGACATCCCACTTTCTTTGTTTAGTATTCGACTGCCATTTCGATTTGTTTTGGTGCTTCAGGTTCCGCTCTCGGTTCCTCTCTTTTCTTCTGTGATTCACTCTTTTTCATAGGACTAACGAAAGCAAATACGGTAATTACTAGGGATATCACCAACAGGATATCAGGGATATAGAAGAGCGATGTTCCCAGTAATGGAACTCGGAGTATTTGACTTACCATAATTATTGGAAGTGCAATGACCATTACTCCGCTTCGAATTTCTTTGAGTCTTCCGGTCTTCCATGTGATTATGAATGTCACCATCATCATTAATCCAACAAGTAGAATTAGCGGGATTGTCAAAGTCATTATGATCGCATCGGATACACCGAAGTACACTACCAATAACCAATATGCTGTCACACTCATCAATATCTTCATGTGATATTTATGAATCCTAGGAGCCCAGATTTGGAGAAGAGCACCAAGAACGGGTATAATTGAAGCACTAATGATAATCGAACGGAGTTTAAAGAAATCCAACGATGGTTCGATTATACCAAGGTTTGAAAGTGCTACTATTAGAGTTTGACAAGCATGACTTATTGATGTGATTGCAAACACCAGGGGCAAATCTGTAAGCAATCGGTTACTCTGTTTGAGCCAGAGTCGAAGTAAATACGTTCCAACGATTGCTGTGATTATTACTATTGTAATGCTTGAGAAGATTACAAATTCTGTACCTAACTGCATTATTTATCATTCCTAATTATTATTGTCTTATTTCGCAGTTGCTATCCTAGAAGGGGCTGTTACTAATTTCCTCATTCTCTCACTGATGCGGCCCCATAGATCTGAAACTTGTTCAATTCTATAACGCCAGAAAATTACGAACAGTATTGAAAATGCTATGAAAAACATGATGAGTGTAACATACATTAGACCAGGGGTAGCGAATCCCATGTCTGGACCTTGCATTATGGGTTCAGGTCCAATTTTGAAACACTCATTTACAAAGTTGAAAATTGTATGCGCCACAATTAGACCCATAAGAGATTGTCCTGAACTGAACTTCTCGTAATAGATTCCAAAGAGAAGACCAAGAACAGTCGTGAAGAAAACCATCATGAATACTTCCATGAGAACAGATTGTCCGGGAGCTGCATTCACGAGGGGCCAACCTGCATGCCATAGTCCAAAGATTATCGCGGAAATCCCAATAGATTTGTTGGCTGTAAATTTAGTTTTGAGAGAGTTTTGGAGTAGTCCTCGGAATAGAGTTTCCTCTAGAAAGGCGTTGATCAGAAAGAAGAGGAACAGGTATCCGAGCAGCTCACCATTAATGATGTGCAGCTCCAAAGGATATGAAGGATCAATAAAAAGCGAATAGAATACGGTGCCACCGGTATCTATCACGACTGCAACAAGTATACCCATCACAAGTCCTACAGCTAGCTGGACCCTCAAATGTTTCATAGAGAGCCCTAAGACTGAATCAATCTCCTGTCGTCTGTAAAACCAGAAGAATCCCAGAATAATCAAGAGGGGGAAAAGTTTGGAGGGAAGAATATTCATCCATGTATCGCCAAGACCAAGTATGAATTGATCAACGATTCTCCAGATGATTCCAATTGTCAACATGATTCCACTGATTACTAGAATATTCATCGTGGACCATATCGAAGTTGTTTCTTGAACTGGAACAGTACTCTCTTGACTCATAGTGGTAACCATGAAAACGGCCTCCTATTAAGGATAGACTACAAATTGATTCGTTTCATTGAATTTAAGCCCCAACAAATTGATACCTTCGAAACAGACTCATTCAAATAGCGCCTTGACTTTCATTGAATGGGAGATGGGTTGTCAATGGTCCGTGTTGCACATATCTCAGATTCTCATCTTGGTAGTTCGATGTTTCAACTCGTAGAACGTCGTGAAGATGCAAGAAAATGTTTGGGAAAAGCGCTGGATATGGCTATGAGAAAGTCTCCAGATATTATCGTTCATACAGGCGATCTATTCCATGAGTCACTTCCTCAGAATGATGATAGAAATTTCGTAATTAAGCAGTTCAAGAAACTCAAGGATAAAGTGGATCTTTTTGTGCTACAGGGAAATCATGACCATCCATATGGATACAGATACGATCACAGCCCGCTAATCGGTTTAGAAACTATGGGACTCATAAACTCGACAGGAGAAAAAGCATACAAGGGATTTAGGAAGGTATATGATGGAAAACCAGTTGAGATTCATCTTCTTTCTTGGACATCTGAAAAAATGCTTGACCGTGTCCTACATGAGGTTCAACCAAAAGAGGATATTGCTCTCTTCTTTGCTCATGACCTTCCTCGTAGTGGCGACGAATTACCAATATCATTTGATTACTATGGGTGTGGCCACAAGCATACATTCAGGTTGGATAAAGAGAATAACATTGGTAGGCCAGGATCAACGTGTTATGTGAAGTGGGAAACAGAAAGTAAGGGTTCAAAGAAACTCATAGTTGTTGACGTTGATTCATCCGGATGTGAATATGATTTAGAATCTCTTAACGATATTAGAGAGTTCAAATTTGTACCTCCTGTGAATATTAGCAGAATGACTCCAAAACAAGCGGATAATGCAATCAAGAATGGGTTAGATCAAATTTCAACCAAAAAAGAAGAAGCAATAATCATCCTACAAGTAAATGGTCTTATTGATTATGAAACCGAAAGGAAAATGGAAAGATCCAAAGTTCTTCAATATGGTGAATCAAAGCACAATCCACTATTTTTGCATATAGCTGCAAATTGGCAATGCAGTGTTTCTAAAGACATCAGCTTTACTGAACCTCTTAATGTGGAAGCATCCATTCAAGAATTTATGGAGGCTACTAAAGACGAGCTGATTGAGCGAGTGAATGAAATGATGCCCATGTTATTAGGAGGTTCAAAGAAATGATTCGTAAACTTCGAATAATAGATTTCAAAGTCTTCCATGATCAAGAATTCGAGTTTGAACTCGGAACTACTGCAGTTGTAGGTCCAAACGGGGCAGGGAAGACCACAATCCTTGAGGCAATCGAATTTGCTCTTTTCAAAAGTGTGACTAGAAAGGAAAAGGCACTAAAAAAAGTTGAAGAAGTTATCCGACATTCGAGAAGAAAAGCAAAGATTGAGCTTGAATTTGAAGCGCCGATTAACAGAAAGGTATACAGAGTTGTTCGAACCATTCATCCAGGGGAAACAAATGCAGATCTTTTCCTAGAAAAAAGTAGAACCCCGGTAGTTAGTGAGCCATCACGAGTAGATAAGGAAATCGTGAAACTTCTTGGTATGGATAAAAATGCATTCTCAGCTCTTACTTATGTAAGACAGGGAGAGATATTCAAACTCTCTCGGGATACACCATCAAAACGAGTATCGGGATTCTATAGTATGATGGGACTTGGAATATATGATAAGAAAAGAGGTCAGGTCAAGAGAAAGAGCAGGAAAATCGGGGATGAGTTAAAAGAACTCTCAGCTAAAAAAGAGCATTTAGAAATAATTCGAAATCATCTTCCAAAGAAACAAGACCTAGATTTAGCTTTCACTGTATTATCCAGCATGGAAGAGGAATTTGGAAAGAAGACAGAATATGAAAAGTTACGACTGATAATACAGCAAGTTAGTGATTCAGTTGATTTAGTCGAAACAGAGTTGACTTCAGAGACGCTCATTAAACGTCCAAAGGAACTTGAAGAAGAGTATACTATTGCAGACCACTTGGAATCAATTCTTGAAGCAATCCCAAGTATTGCAGAAAGTCAATTGCGCCCACACATTCGAACCGAGGCGCGTACAATCTTCAGAGAGATCTTTGGAGATAGGTATAGCGATCTTGCGATTGATGACAAGTACGAGATAACATTGTATGATCTTCAGGGCAACAGAGTGCCCCTTAAAGCTGCTTCGGGAGGAGAAGATGTTTGTGTTAATTTTGCATTAAGGGTTGCCGTGAATACTGCATTGCAAAAACATTCACTTTCAGGACCACCACCGGGTCTCATAATTCTTGATGAACCGGGAGCAGGTCTCGATGAACAACGCCGCAGATGGCTTCCAGACGCAATTGCAGGTCTTGATGTTGTGAAACAGGTTATAGTGGTGACTCACATGGACGAGCTAAAGGGGTCTACAGATAATCTAATCGAATTGATTCCGCAGGGAAAGGGGCGACAACCGCTCGTTAAAGTCGAATAGTATTTATTCATCAAAAAGTGATTGTTTGACATCCGAGATATTTTCACCCTTCACTATAAGACTCCGAAGCTTCAGCGCTATCTTCCGACTACCTAGAGAAATACCACCCACGAGAATATTATCTTTCAATACTGCCTTGAAGTATTTTCCATTCTCAAGATCAACAGACAGTAGTGTTTCATAGTCAGGAGAATCGGGGTGAATAATACCGATGCTTGTCAAGTCAATTCCAGCAACTTGTAATTGGTTAGAGGGTGTTATGCCTTCGAATTTTGAACTACCAAAATCAAGCATATTCTGAGCAGCAACTCGAGCTGTAGCAGTAGCCCACGGGATAATTCCATACCACTGACCATTATGCTCCATACAGTCTCCCGCAGCAAAGATTCCCTTTGCAGATGTCTGCATGTGTTCATCAACAGTGATTGCCTTGCTAAACTTGATACCAGAGTTCTTTGCAATGATTGTATTCGAGCGTACCCCTGTGGCAATCACAACGAGGTCTCCGCTGATTGAATCATTCTGAGCAGACACAATTCCTTCTGCATCTGTATCCCCAGAGATACTTTTACACTCGAATCCGAAGAGGACAGAGATACCCTTCTTCTCAAGTTGTTTCGTGAGAACTGTACTCCCTTGGTCGTCAAGTTGGTCTGGAAGAAGGCGAGTATCATTACTTACAACGATTGGTTCGCCGCCAACCTCTTTCATTGCAGCTGCAAGTTCAATTCCCAAGATACCGCCGCCTATTACGATCTCCCGACCAGCTCCCTTGACAGCATCTCTGATATCAAGTGCATCATCAAGTGTTCTGATGACATGTACGTTATTCTTATGGAGACCCTCGAAAGGAGGAATGAAGGGACGACAACCAATAGCAATGAGGAGTGAGTCATAACCTGCATAGTCATGAGATGTAGAAAATACGGTCTTGGTTTCAGTATCAATCTGAAAGACTGGTGTTGACAAACGGAGGTTAACATTATTCTTTTCGTACCAATCGCGATCATAGCGAATTGTTTCTTTAACAGTACGGCGATTTGCAACGAGATCGATTAGGCTAGGTCGGGCGTAATAGCGATGGCGTTCATCTGTAAAGACGTCAATCTCAACATCCGTATCCTTGCTTCGAATCTCTCGAATTGCAGTTGTTGCAGATACACCATTACCTATGATTCCGATTCTGGTAATTGTTGTTTACCTCCGTACTTCAGTATGTATTGATTCCGATTCCAGATTTTCCTTATTGAGTATGTCGAAGTAGCAATAATGGAGATTTTTATAGCAATGGCTCAATTAGTAAATTTCATTTTGGGCGCTTTCTTTTTAGCCTGCCAAATATTATGAAAATTCATGCCAGAAAACAATCCATCAAAGATACGAGCGATTCTCTTTGATCTGCATCACACAATTACAAAAACTCGAGTAGACATGGTTACCCTTACCAGAGAAGCTGCTGAGAGTGCAGGGATTCCGTTCGAGCAGTTCTCGGATGAACGCTTGGCCAAGGCAATAAAAAAAGCAGACTCATGGATGAAGGAATATCAGGTTCAAAACAGAGTAGACATTCACTGGGGCGGTGAAGTTGAGAACTGGCTCGAAATTAACAGAGTACTAACTGATAATCTTGGACTTGTATATATTCCTGACAAAACTCTATTACAGATGGAAAAGCACTGGAAAGAAACGTCGGCTACAAACTGGGAGTCCCTTATTGAAGATGCGAAAGAAACCTTAGAAGAATTGCATCGAAGAGGGTACATTCTTAGTGTTTGTACACGACGGCATGATAACCCTGAGAAACTCCTAAAGGAATGGGGTATAGACCATTTACTCTCAACTGTTCATTATTCTGGAGTACCGGGTTATGCAAAGCCAAGTCCGTTTACTCTACTAAAAGCTGCAGAGGATATTGGTATTAACCCAAGACTGTGTGCCTATGTAGGAAACTACGTTGATGCAGATGTTGGTGCTTCATTGAGTGCAGAGATGCTCCCAATACTTACAGTTTGGTCAGATCCCAATGAAAAGGAATTAGCTCCAGAAACTGCAATTGTTATTGACAAAATCAACGAGTTACTTGACATATTTGAAGGACCGCCTAACTAGAGTCACTAATTTTTTCTGAAGTGGCTGCATCTTCTTCCCCTTCCTCAGAAGACTCTTCAACTTCCTCTTTCTTTAGCAATTTTCTGAATGGTCGCCGAACAGTTTCCACAAAGGACGCGAACACTCTCACTGGTAGGATTATCGATCCAAGAATTACTCTCATGACCTTGTCCGTCATTGTTGCCCGCTCAGGGTATCCAATATAGGCCAGAGTGTGTTCTTTCAGAATATCTTCAAGAGCTGCAGCAAAAGCTTCGCGCATGAGATTGTTAAGTTCAAGTCCCTTGAAGACGTCACTCTCACTGAAACTTTTTCTATCAATTACACTCTTCCATTTCAGATACTTTGCTTTCTCAACAATATCAGTAAGTGCATATGCAACTTCACCAACTAGTGGGAGAAGTGCTCTTTGTGTTTCAGTTGGCGTGGGTTCAGCTTGGAGTTCTTCATATACTATTTCAATTGGATGCTTCTGCATGAAAGCTGGTTTAAACCACAGAATATGCAAGAGACCCTCAATCTTGCGAAGTGTTTCTCGGTCGCGTTCTTCAATGTGATCAGGTATTTTGTCCAGAACACGTTCTTTTGGCCGATCGACTGGATTACCTGTTAGACGCCGCCATATTTTATCAAGTTCCACAACAGCAGATGCATATCTGTGAAACTTGAAGTCTAGAGACTCTTCAATATCATCTGCAGTGAGTACATCGAATTCCTTAGTATGAAATGATTTAGTTCCTCCAGCAATATCCCAGAGTCTAGAGGTGAAAGCGTCTAGGAGTCCTGAAGTTACAGGGACTTCTATTCGGAGCGCATGATCTCCGGGTTGAGCAATAAGATTGCATGAACTCAGGGCATTTTCAAGAGTACCAAATTTTGTCAGGTCAGTTGGAAAGAGATCCATTGAGCCATGACCGGTAGTAGACCAACTTTGAAGCTGACCAGTCTTTACATCTCGTTCAATAATAATTCGCTCTTTGTCTCCAAGATGATCAAATTGGTCAGTAAGACCCTTTGAGTAAGCCATGACAGCATAAACAACAAAACGTTCCTTGTTCGGTTTTAACCCCGGCATTCGTAGAATGAAGCCAATCGTATCTAGTGGTTCACTACCTGCTAACCAAGCTCCTGTAGCTTGATTGAATTCCCAGCGGTCACCAAGTTCATAAAACACTTTTCTGAGGTCTCGTAGATCTGAGGCATCTTTTGCCTTCTTGAGAGTTTCACGCTCCCACTCTTCATAACTTTGCTTCATCTTTGACATGCTCTTACGTTCAAGCTCAAGCCACTTACTCTCAACTTTTAGCTTGACCTTCAACTTCACAGTCCTCCATATTGTATCTTCAAGATATTGTCAGAAACGAGGGCTATTATGAATATCGATAGTATCTCGTAGATTTCTTATTCATCATGGATTAGAGAGGCTTGAGAATTTTTTCTATACTGGAGAGAGTTTCATTAATGACTAGTCCGTTCTTCTTAACAATCTCGGGATTAATGACGAAAGAAGAACGATCAGACATACTGAACATACTTTCTGAGTTTGAAATTCTAACAATTCGTCCTGATTGTGTTGTTACTTGTTCAAGTGTCCATCTCAATTCTTTAACAACTGATAGCTCTTTGAACTTAGTATATGCCATATCCAGAGTTTCAGTTGGAGCATCTATAATGAAACGCTCTTGTAGGTGTGAAGATAATCCGATATGATATTCAATTATCGAGTTCAATGATATTGTGAATTCAACAATAATATCTAACAAGACTGTCTGTCTACCTCGCTTTGTAACTTGGAGAATTATATGTCCATTTCCAGAAGGTAGAGCAGTATCCGCCCCTTTGATGCATCTATCAACATAATACTCCAAGTGGTGGAGATCGTCTTCAAAGGATACTCCCTGTATTGTCCTATAACCACTGACATAATTAGCAAAACAAGTAACCACTAGAACAACAGCGCCAAGAATACAAACAATAAATCCTGCAGATTCGATGAATATTCCAACAGAAGAAATCATTGCCCATACAATCACAACAAACCAAGCAATATCATTGAGGTCATCTAAGGCTCCAGAGTCATACTTGCGAATCTCAAAATCTAATCTCTCAAAAACCAAAGGAATATCACCCACATTGATCTTTAAATCCCTGGTTTCAACATCGGTTCCAAGAATCCCTGCATCATAGAACTTGAGCAACCCCCGAGTTGTTAAACCAAAATCATAGAATGCACGTGTTACCGGTAACCCAAGACCAATTTGGGAGCTCAATAATAAGAGAGAGGTAATTATACTGGGGGTCATTGAGCAGAGCAGCCAAAGATATGCTCCATATGTAACAAACAGCAAAACACTAAAACTAGAAATGAGGAGTTGTTGATGTCTGACATCCCAAGTGTCAATCAGAAGATATTTGTGTCTGATGACCTCCTCCAAATCTAAATCACCCATTAGTAAAATCCTCTAATATTGAAAATATGTAACAACCATAAAGCCTTGATGATTGAAGCGTCTGTGTGAATACAGTTAATCAATCAATGAAGAATATATCACACTGGTTTTCAGTTGCTTCCAATCGAATATGCATTCCATCTTCAAGTACGTGAGTTGCGTCCCTTACACCCACAACACCGATTGCAGTGTGTTCAGTTGCTGTAGTTGCAAATAAACCAAGAGATTCACCAAATTCAGCGATAACTACACTTACTGTTTTGAACAAATCCCCAAGTGCTTTCGGATTTTCATTGAAGAAAGATTCAAGATCGTTTCCAAGTACAATAATGTCATCAGATGCCCACTCACAGTCGAGGTCCTCTGGTTTACAGACCAATCTGACGGTACCTGAAAATTCGCCGCTTTCACTGACAGATTCTCCCCGTAGAATGGGGAAACGAGATGCATCTTTTTTATTTGACACTTTTGAAATCCCTCTGATGTACAGTGTTTCTGGATAATTCGTTTGGAAATCGAGGACTTATGCGTTTCGGGCATATGTTATTCTTCTCTTCTACCGACCTTTAACCTAATAACGAGTATTTGATACAGTTAATTGAGGTTTCAAGATGGCTGTTTATGAATTTGAGAACAAGATTCCCGTCATCGGAAAGAGCAGTTATGTTAGTCACACAGCTTCAGTGATTGGAAAAGTTACAATTGGAGAAGAGTGCTACATTGCACCGGGTTCAGTTGTGAAAGGCGATTACGGGAAAATTAAAATCGGTGATGGAGTTAGTGTTCAAGATAACGTTGTTATCCATGCTCGTCCTAATGAGAATACTATCATTGGAAGTAATGTGACTCTTGGACATGGGTGCATTGTCCATAATGCCACAATAAAAAACGAGGCTGTGATCGGTATGGGGGCGATTGTTTCAGATTATGCGATAGTTGGAAGCTGGGCAATTGTTGGAGAAGGAGCAGTAGTACGAGCACGGTTTGAGGTTCCAGACGAGAAAATTGCAGTGGGAGTTCCCGCCAAAATAATCGGTGACGTTCAAGACCATCATCGAGTTGAACTAGTGAAGTTTAAACAAATCTACAGAGACCTAGCAAAACGCTATCCAACAGGATTGAAGAAATTACAGGACTAATAATCCGAAAAATAAAATTAAAAGAGGGCAAATCGCCCTCCTTCCAATTACATTGAAATCATTGTATCGCGATTGAATCTTCGTACTGCCAAAGCCCACGTACTCGCAGCGAGAACTAGAGTAATCAATAATGTGATTATGTTCCACATCCAAACTGAATTGATATCGACCGTCCCGGATGCATCCATTGACATTATGGGTATCATCATTGGTATGATGAAAATCATAACAATTGCTCCAGACATCTGATATGCTTCATAGACACGCTTTACTTTTCCACTGATTAGAATCATAACTGCTACAATGGCTACGATCAATGTTGGTCCAGCAGTAAGCAATAGGAATAATCCAGGTATACCAGGTATGAGTATGAATTCAGCACCTACCGACCAAAGTATAATGAATGTTCCAATCTCGGAAACTACAATTGAACCTAAGAGAAGAGCCATACTGGGAACGAATGAACTCAGGAGCTTGCCAAGCAATAGTTCACGGTCTGTGAGTGGTGTGCTCAAGAGAGGTTCAAGTGTATTCATTTCTTTCTCACCCACTAATGCATTAGCTGCGATCATTGACGCAGGAATAATAGCAATCATTCCTAGCATGGGTGCAAGCATCGCACTTATCGACGGTAATATGAGCAGTCCAAAAACGGGGTCTCCGTAGACCAGCAAGGCAACTGTTCCAATCATCATTAGTGGTCCAAGGGCTCCAATTCCAATGAGTCCAAATTTTACCATTCTAACCTTCATTGCCATCTTGAGGTCTGCTTTTGCAACAAGAATAGATTTATACAAAGCCATTACTTGGCACCTCCTTCTTTGATTACATCGAGATAGAGATCTTCCAGTGTTGCTTCTTCTTCAGCAAATTCAACTAATTTGATTCCTTGTGACAATAGTGATTGCATCAGGGTGGAATTATTAGTGAATGGATCTTCAATGGTGACAACCAGAGAATCAGCTTCCTTCATCATAGATGTCACGAAGTCCATTGATTCTGCAATTTGACCTGCCTTCTCAAGGTTCTCAACAACTCGGATTCGGAAATCCTGACTTGCTTGAAGTCTTCCTCGAAGTTCTTGAGTGTTCCCACTGAGCAATATTTTCCCTTCATCAATTATAGCAATCTGGTCGCACATCCGTTGTACTTCAGATAGGTTGTGAGAATTAATGAAAAAGGTCTGGCCATATTTCTCGGATAAACTAAGTATCAGTTCTCGAACTCTCTTGGCTGCAACAGGGTCCAACGCAGCTGTAGGTTCATCCAAAAGGAGGACTTTTGGCTTATGCAGCAAAGCTCTACACAGTGCCAAGCGCTGTCTGTTACCAGTGCTGAGTTCGCCAGCAGGATCATCCTTTCGATCCCATAAATCCATGAAAGTAAGTAATTCTTCGATTCGTCCAGGTATCTCGTCTTCAGGAACATCATAGAGCCTAGCAAAATATTCCAGATTATCATATGCAGATAGTGTCTGGTAAAGTGTATGATTACCTTCCTCAGGCAAGATTCCTGTTATCTCCCGGACTTGCACTGGAGATTCAAGGATATCAAGGCCGCTCACAGTTGCAGTTCCATCATCAGGCTTGAGTAGAGTACACAGTAGCCGGATAGTCGTAGACTTCCCTGCACCATTTGGCCCCAGGAGCCCATAGATTGAACCCTTAGGCACATTGAGTTCAATGTGGTCAACCGCTGTTAGGTCGTCAAAGTTTTTCGTAAGTCCAGAAATCACTACTTCATCCAATTTAATCACCATTCATACTTTTACTATGCTTCACATAGATGATGGGTTATACCTTAAAATATGTGATTGAATGACCACAAATTCTGTCGACCTATCTGGAGGAGTCCAGCATCACTAAATGGTCATCATCTTCTCGACGACAGCTGTCTGAGTTTCTTTGATTCCAGCAATCTTGTGAATGTGTTGAACGGTAATGTTGTACAGCTCCTCAAGATTCGCTACATCCAAGAGGACAACGATATCGAAAAGTCCAGTCGTGATTGCAATTTTGGTTGCTTGGGGTATTTTCCTAAGTTGTTCTACAACATCATCGGTCTTTCCAATCTCAATTTCCATGAGCACGTAAGCTAAAACACTATCAGCCATTATTTTTTACACTCCATTATTTATCTAAATTCTTTAATTACGACTAAGGTTTCAATATCATCGATTCCGGGGATCTTTTGGATTTTGTTCAAAACCTTTGTCCTAGTTTTTGCCAAGTTTCTGCTCTTGATTGTTAATATGTAATCATGAGTCCCAGCAAGTGCGGCAACCTTTTCGACTCCTCTGATATTAAATAATTCTGGAAGAAGGTCTCCAACAAGTGGCTTCACCTTGACTAAGACAAGTGAATGCACATCAGCTGCTTGAAGGGAGATAATCCCAATCATAACAAGGACAATGCCCAAGATAGTAAGAGTCCACATGAACGGATCAGTTTCAATAATTCCAAATGCACCTGGGAGCAAAGCATTACCAATCAGTGTTATGGGAACTCCTAATACAACAGAAATTGCAGAAAGTGAGTTTACCACAGACATTGAACCTCTTCCAAGTGCTCGAGCATACATTACCAATGCCAGAAAGATAGTAATCGACGAGCCAACCATCAGCCAAAGAAGTGGAATGAAATTATCAATCATTACTTGCCAAGAATCAGCTGGCATCATTGGTAGAATAATCAAGCTCATCACACAGTTCAGTACAAGAAGGGTCCACACTCTCATATTCAAAGAGTCCACTCTGAGTCCGGGACTAATCTCATGTCGCTTTGTCTTCCGTTGGTAGTATGTTACAAATGCAGCTGAAATATTCATGGGACCAAGAACTAGGAGTAGTGATGGAATATCAAATCCACCGGGTGTAGCTCCGATCAATAAAACTCCGAAGAGTATTGAAACAACAGATTGAATCTCGATAATCGTGGGTGTATCCTTCTCAGCAAGCAGATCACCCATTAACAGGTAGATGATGACAAGTTGTCCATAAGGAAGGACTGCAGTTGCATCAGATGCTCCTGTTAAGATGTAGTAGCTGAGAGTGGATATTCCAGCAAAAATCCCAGAAATAACAAGATAGATCATCGGCTTCTTTGGGAGAATTCGTAATCTATCAAAGTCTGGATCAAGATTGTAACCAAGTGCTTGTTTTCTTCCATCAACAGTTCGTCTTATACTAACAATCGCTACAAGTAGAACCGTAACTAGAAGACTCACCCACTGTGCTAGAATACCATAAATCAGAGGATGAATGTCAATTGTATTGATAGCGACTATATCGAATACAAAAGTGATAGCTCTCAGGACCCCAGACCCAATAGCCAGCGTATAGAATATGGTAGTACTTGACCTCTGACTAACAGGTCTCTGGCTTCGACTGCTCATTGTAATCACCCCTCTCGGTGATAATCACATGCGGATAGTATGGACATTGTGTATGTGATTATTCTTTAACGGTCTCTTCAGGAGCTTTTTCGGTAGTTTCGTCAGTTGTAGTTTCCTCAGCCTCAACAACTGCGGGTTCTTCCTCGACCACTTTTTCTGGTTCAGCTTTTTCGGTAGTCTTCTTGCTCTTCCTTGACTTCTTCTCAACCACTTTTTCTGGCTCTGGTTCTTCAGCACCTAGTTCAGGTTTAGCTTCTTTTGTCTTTCGTTTCTTTGGTTTCTTCTTCTCAACCACTTTTTCAGATTCGGGTTCTACAACCTCAGCAACTGCCGGTTCTTCCTCGACCACTTTTTCTGGTTCAGCTTTTTCGGTAGTCTTCTTGCTCGTCCTTGACTTCTTCTCAACCACTTTTTCTGACTCTGGTTCTACAGTTGCAGCAGGTTCAGGTTTTACCTCTTCTGTACTCTTCTTCTGCTTCTTTGATCTCCTCTTACTTGATGAAACAGTACGCTGAGCCAAAATGAATTCGTCAAAGGTTAGCCGTTTTCCAGATTGAAGCTTCTCAACAGCAGACTCGACTCGTTCACGTTCCTGAGCCTTCTGATGTATTCGAAACTCGTCTCGTTCAACATCTCGTCGATCAACGGTATGTTTACGGAGCTTGGTCTGAATATCATCGATTTGAGTTCTCTGTTCCTTGAGACGGGTTTCCCCTTCTTTGACCTTCTTGAGCCATTCCACAAAATTCTTGTGGGCCGTATCAGCTGATTTCTTGTACTCCTCAAGTTGTGGGCGAATCCTGACAACTTCTTGATGATGTATCTGTGATTGCTCTGAGAGCGTCAATACTTTAGTATGTGCCTCAGTAGCTTCTTCCTTTAGTTTTCGTGCCAATCTTCTTTGTTCGCTGATCCTATCTTGTTTTTCCTTCTCTTCACCAATCTTGACGAGCTGTGCTTCAATTCGAGCAATCTCTTCAATAATAGAAACTTCTTCGTCTCGTGAGATCTGCTCGGTCTGTTGACGCCACTCTAGCTCTTCAACACGACGCATCATTCTACGTTGGTCATTTGAGGGGCTTCCAACAAGGTTACCACGAAGATCTCGAATCTCATCGTACACACTCTTGAGCTGAGCGTGAATAGCTCTTCGTCGCTCCTTAGCCTCATTAATTTCTTTGTTGATGCGGTCCCGTTCTTCGCGCTCTGCCTTAACAGACTCAATAAGAGCCTTCACTTCTTTGTTATGCTCATCGCGGATTTGTTTGTACTCACGCATCTGATCTCTATCACGACGCAGTACGTCTAGTTCATCTCTTGCTAGTGTTTTCAATTCACGGAACTTTGTCCGTAAGAATTCAACATCTTCTTGATTCGTTTCAGCTACTTCTGTCAAACTTCATTGACCTCAGAATTTCGTTTTGCTAGCCCTGCAAAAGCAAGGCGGATTCCGTTCATCCCCAAGGATGTTACTCGGAGGGGGCACGTAAACTAAGTTCACCCCGCAAGTATCCCGCTTAAAAGGTTTATTATGAGAACAGCATTTATTGCCGTCATAGTGCATTTCTACGAACTAATTCGTCATTTCCTTGAGAGGACATCTGCGATGTGTTGAGAAATATCAAAGTCAGTTACTTGCTGTAATCCAGCCCATCCTGGAGTCGCATTTGCTTCTAGTACCCAGAGGTCACCATTCTGGTCAGGGATAATATCGACTCCAACAATTCGACCTTTAACAGATTTTGCAGATTTCACTGCCAAGTCTGTAATATCAATATCATTTTTCTGAGGGACTCCACCAGCATGAATATTGTTCGTGATTCCCTCACCACCAACACGTTTCATCGAAGAAATAACTTCACCATCTAGTACAAACGCCCGAATATCATAACCTGGACTTTTCACAAACTCTTGAAGAATAAACGCGCCTTTCCCCCAAAGCTGACTATGGAACTTTAGATAATCATAGATATTGTCCCTATCAAATTCTCGATGGATGAGTTGGACACCGGCCCCTCCAAATCCCGTTATGGGTTTTAGCACACATGGGAAATTCTCTCTTACAAATTTTGCTGCATCCTCAATTGACTCCGTAATTAGCGATCTTGGAACTGGTAGCCCAGCAGAAATTAATTTCCGCATGGTTTCAGCTTTATTCCTCATGAGAAGTATGGAAGAAACAGAATTTATCACGTTGACACCTAACTCTGTAAGAGCCGAGAGCAAGCCAACTCGGTTGAAGAACGCACCAATATCATTTGCGCCTAAGTCTAGGACAAACATCACATCAAGTTCTGTAAGGTCCGTTCCCTCATAGGTTATTTCATGACACTCCTTTGACCCCCACCGTAAAACCTTCCAAGGTAGAACATGAAGAACATCGACCCCAAAGTTCCTGAACGCATCATCAAGATTCTGAACCCTCCGAGACCATGGGTCTGAGGAGAAAAAGCCAATCTTAGAGATACGTTGTTTTGTCAAGATATCACCAGATGTAGTATCCCTTGTAGTAGACCTTTTATATTCTCTTGAAGGATAATTCAGGTTGAATTCTATGAAGCTCTTCTCTGAATCTGAACTGGAAACGATAAACAACCATCTTCAAGGAAAAAAAGGTAGCTATGTAATCGCATTCCGCAATAAACACGGTCCGACTAAGCTTAAACAATTATGGACAGAAATGATAGAAGAATTCGCAGAGGGTGTATCCTGTCTGAGCTGGTGGTCCAGTGGAGGAAGCATTGGTCTTCTCGAATGTGAAACAAAAAGCGGCTTGAGTGTTTACGGACAATGGGTTCTCGATGATAATCATGAATTGATTGCAGTTAGAGAAGTAGACGAGGAGGATCTAGTAAACATGCGCGATGGATTTGATGCAGGTGCTGTAGTATCATCTGAAATGAGAGCCATTCGTATTGGAGAGTCCGGTGGGGAGAAGGAATAGGTTTCTAGTCCACAGTCAAAGTCTTTGATAGATTTCTTGGAAGGTCAGGATTGATTCCAAGATCTACTGAGAGGAAATAACTAAGCAGCTGAAGTGGAATCACATCCAGGAGCGGATTGATCAGCACATCTGATTTTGGTACGACAAGATAGTCGTGCTTGTGATCGATGTAGGGCTCCAGTTTCTCTTCATGTTCACCCACAATGATTGTCCGACCATATCGTGCACGAACCTCATTGATATGGTTGATGACCATCCATGAGTCCTCTGTAGTAGTTGCAAAAATCACAGGGTAGCCTTTTGTAACAATACTGAGAGGTCCGTGTTTGAATTCCGAACTATACATACCTTCACAGTGGTTGTAACAAATTTCTTTGATCTTTAACGCGCCTTCTCTAGCTACACCATCGGTAAATCCGTAACCTAAAGTGTACAGGTCTTTGACATCAAGCATTGTTATTGCTAGATTCTTAGCGATGATACCAGTTCTATCGATGGTTTCCTGAGTGAGTTTCGGAAGGTCGTTCTTTAGCATGCGGATGAATGATTTTGCCTCAGAGGGGTCTATATGTCCATTACGTTCCCCGAGCTTGGCTGCAAGATATGCAAAAATGATTGTCTGTGAAAAGTACGTTTTCGTTGCGGGCACAGAAACTTCGTAACCGCAAGCCATAGGAACATAGGAGTCAGCTTGGAATTGCAACGTACTTCCAAGAACATTCAAAATTCCAAGAGTCTTTCCATAATCGTTTTTCTGAATAAGCTTTAGCACATTGAGAATATCCTTTGTTTCGCCACTCTGTGATACCAGAATGCTAAGACTGTCGTCATTCATTGTTTGTCCGTACATGAGTTCAAATTGTCCACCAAGTCCGTGAATGATTGGTAATCCTGCAAGTCTATTGAAATAGTAAGTTCCTACGATACTGGCATTGTAAGAAGATCCGCAGGCGACGAGGTAGTGCCTTGAGGCATCCTCAAACATCTTGATCCATTCATCACTATGTTGACCTTCAAGGACACCCATAATATCCTGAGCTATAGTTGGTTGCTCATTGATCTCTTTTAGCATAAAGTGAGGGTAGCCGCCTTTCTCAGCAGCTCTGGCATCGACATTGGAAATCTCTGGTTTCCGCTCCAATTGCTTCCCATCTTCTATTCTGTAGACCTTCACATCATCATGAGTTAGAACCAGCATCTCGCCATCTGCAAGATAGATTACATTGTTTGTAAGAGGAAGAACTGAGGGTAAATCACTGGAAACAATAGTAGCATCATTAGCAACTCCAGCGACTAGGGATGAACCCATTTTCACCGCATAAATCTCGGGCTCATCTGCTCGCCCTACTGCATATGCAAACGCACCATGCAAGTCTTGGGTTGATTTACGAACAGCTTCAAACATATCTCCGGTTTCTTCATAGTACTTGTCAACAGCATGGACGCAGAGTTCTCCATCATTCTCGGAGCGTACAATATGACCAGTTTCAATATAGCTCTTTTTCAATTCAACATAATTGTGAATATTTCCGTTGTGTGCTCCGAAAAATACTTCTTCACAACCAAAGTGAGGTTGTGCATTTACCTTAGTAGGAGCCCCATAGGTTGCCCATCGAAGCTGAGCAATTCCACGATCACCCTGCATCTGAGAGAGACCAAGTAATTTGTCAACTTCATCAACTGTGCCAACGTCTTTCCTGAGGTCAACTTTCCCATTACTAACTGCAGCAACACCCACTGAATCATATCCTCTGTAAGTGAGTTTACTACTGCATTTGACAAGTAACTCGCCAATGTTATCTGAATTGAGAGTTACTATCCCAGTGATTCCGCACAAAGTATTACCTCAGTTGGTCTTTTGGGTAAAGACATCGGGTGACAGAGGTTTATCGATAAAAGAGTTGTGTCTGGTCAAGACCTGTACTGATTATAGACTGAAACACTCAGAGTCGAAGACCTTTTAATGTCGATTTGAGACTCATCACGAAGCGAGAGAGAGAGAGGCCCCGAGCAATGGGTAAACAGAAAAGAATGGCTTTACTATTGCATCCGTTTCGAAAGGAGCTCTATCAAGTTCTTTGTGAAAACCCAGGCACCTATCTTCTCGAACTAGTCGGCCTTCTTGAATCACCTTTGGGAACCCTCACTTGGCATCTTCGTATTCTTGAAAGAGAGGGACTTGTAAAATCCATTAAATTCGCAGGTAAGCGATTATACTACCCAAAGATGTTGCGCTCAGAAGAAGCAGAGATGGCGTATCTCACAATGCGAAGTGATACAGCTCAGAAAGTATTCGCTTTTGTTGTTAATAACAGTGGATGCTACCAAGAACAGATGGCTGAGGCTCTATCAGTCCATCATGATACAGTGAGATGGCATGTATCACGTATGGAAGAGGTTGGTCTCATCAAAGTAATTCGTGAAGGACGGAAGAAACGTCACTACTTAGATGACCTAGGTAAAAATCTAATGAAGGGTAGCCTCAACACAATCACTGAGGCGTACATCCTCTTCTTGATGGAGAAACTAGAAGATGGGTGTCTGAACCCACAAATCATAGAAACGACCGAGGATCACGTTACAATAAGAATCGACTGTCCTGAAAGAGGAAAGGACTGCTTCATAACAATCAACTTGACAGAATGGGAATTTCATCTCGTAGAAGAGGAAGAGGAGAATGAATCTCCAATAGATCCTGAAACTGTTGAAGCTGATGGAAATTAGATCGCACCATCAAGAACCAATAGAATTTTTTGCGCTATCTCATCAGGATCAGGTCCACGACACACAACTGCAAGCAATCTTGTTTCATCAACTCTTGTGATTACCAGTTTCACAGATTGTGTATCAATAGAAATTGTGTGGGTCACATCAGAGTATGTAAGTCCGTTTGCATAAAGCGAACCAATAATACCTGCAACTTCAATCTCTTCACTAAAGCCAACTGAACCTAATGGGAGACCTTCTACAGTCAGCAAGATTGCTTGTGTTACTTCAGGTATTTGTTCCACAATTCTACCCAGCATTGTCTGCTTACCAAAGTCCCTGGTTGAGCCCATAACTAATTCCATTCGTGTAGCTAATGATTGGAGAGTAGGAACTAGTTGGGAAATTTCCAAACCAGCATCATCGCCTCGTGAAACGACAACAACTAGCTGATAATGTGGTTGCACAATAGTCAAGATTCGTTCAATGGTTGTTGTATGGACAAGATGTGTGGGTACATTTTCTTTCAAATGAGTTAGAACTGAAGAACCACCCCAAACAAGTGCAGCTGAAACCGTTGCAAGAATCTTGGAGTCTACCTCACCCTCTCTTGACACGGCAGCTACTACCACGCCTTCTTTTGTACATAGTACAACTTGTTTTACCGATCTATGTACATTCAGAGTTTCTTCGAGAAGACTCGCCACATCACCAAGTGTATCACCAGGCATTCTGACCACCAATTCACTCAATCTATAGAAACGACATCACCCGCGTTTATCATTGTTTCGAATTGAAAAATTAACGAATAACATTAGTTAGAAGACGATAAGTTTCGGAGCGGAATGTATATATTAACGCTCCTAGGCATCGAGGTCAACGACCAATGGAGGCATCCATTTTGAGCTCAAGGTCAAGTATCATAACATCAGCGATTATCGTAGTACTCGTGTTTTCAGCTGTAGGCGGATTCATTTTCATGACAAACCCATTCGTTCCTGCAAAAATTGCAGTCGTCGTGAATGAACCAGGCTTTGGAGACCTTACCATGGCAGATCAGGTTCTCACAGGTCTGAAAGAACTAGGCGGAGACATTGTGGTTGATTATGAATATTTCACAGCCACAGATGAAGCTAACGCAGCAGTAATCCTAGAAGAAATATCAGCGTTAAATGAATATGACCTGATAGTTGTCATAGGAGGAGAACTTGGTAATGAACTGCAGACAGTTGCAGCAAATCATCTCAATCAGAAGTATGCGTTCATAGGTGGAGAAGTAATTGCAGATAATGTAGTTTCCGCGACATTCCTACAACATGAAGCAGCTTTTCTTGCTGGCGTTCTAGCAGCATTAGCAAGCATTGGAGATGTAAACAGAACTGGAACAGGTATCGTCGGAATTATTGGTTCTATAGAAGCCGATCCAACAGTAGCAACAATGATTGCAGGTTTTAAACAGGGCTTCGACTACGCCAATAATACATTGAATTTAACAGTTACACTCCTTCCGGAGCAGTACGTTGGTTCATACAATGACACTAGAGAAGCAGAGTTTCTTGCAACTTTCATGTTTGATGTAAATGATGCAACAATACTGTTCACTCCCGTACGAGCTAGTATGCCAGGTATTAGAAGTGCAATGATTCTAGCTAACACAACATGGAACAGTACAAGACGACCACTAGTAATTGCAGCGGAAGGTGACCAAGATTATTTTGGCTTACCTGACATTCAAACAAGAACTGGTCATTCTTGGATTGTTACAAGCATTGTACCCAGATCAGACCTTGCAGTCTATAAAGCGATTAACGCTACATTGTGGAACGATTTTGAGGGAGCAACAGATATCTATAATCTTGAAGCATCAGGAGGCGACACTGAAACTCCTGGAGTCATCTTGACCCATTCAGATTTCATCAACTATGAGTGGACTCCAGCATGGATGTTTGTAGATATCGAGTCCATTAGACAGGATATCATTAGCGGCGTGATACTTGTATCAACAACTTATCCATAATCTGTGAATAAGTCTGGGGGCATATCGCCCCCAACACTATCTTTTTTTCTATCAGTATTCGAAGGAGATAATTTATGTGATTCAATCTGAGATGATAATCGAATTAATCCGACATGGTGAATCGCTCAAGAGCATTAATCGTTCAGGATGGACTTTGGCAGGTGTTGAATCAGAGCGAATAGAATCAGTTGCAGAGCATAGCTATGGTTCAATCCTATCAGCAATCATTATTGCCCAGCAATTGATATCTAATGAAACTGATATCAATATAGAAACAGTAGTTCTTATGGCTGCGCTCCACGATCTGCCTGAATCGATTACAGGAGACATTGCGAGGACCGAGGCTTTTGTAGAAGACAAAGAACTTGTGAGGACAAAAGAACTTGCTGAAAAACACGCTATCAAAAGAATATTTGAACCAATGGGAAAATCATTTGAGAACCTACTTCATATCTGGAATGAATTCAATCTTGGCGAGTCTTTAGAAGCGAGAGTAGTGAAGGGAGCAGACATCATTGACATGCTTATTCATGCTAGAAGTTTAGAGGAATCAGGCGCATCACCACAAACGCTTCATCAATTTTTCATATCTAGTCGTTCTTTAATCGATACTGTAGCAATTGAAACTGTAACTGAAATTTACAATATATTATACCATGAACATCAACAGAAAGCCAAAGATCAAGGCATTGTTCTGGAATAGAATAGTTGACATAACAATCACTTCCCATCAATTTGGCCAAGGTCGCGATGAATACCAGCTGCTTCGATTCTAGCTACTCGTATTGGTTCTGGAACTTTACCATCTAGGGTGAACTGGTCAACTAGTTGTTTTGCTCTTGTTTTACTAAGCCCCGAAACTGTGAGATAGATACTGTGACCAGTTCCAAGAGTCACTTCCATTCTTGTACCACCACGTTCCATTATCTGTAATCGTTGTTTCCAATCAATAGGGAAGTACTCCTTCAGATATTTCTCAAGTCCCTCTGAGGGATTGTATGTGACACAGACAACGGGAACTCCAGTGGCTTCATGCAATTCAACAATATCAATAATATTGAACCAAGATATTACGCACCCTCCCAACAGCCATGCTCTGATATCAGGACGTTCAAGTCTTTGAAACAGTGATATCAGCGAGCTAGTAGAATCCGTACCGCCTACTGTAGGTCGACATATTCCAAACCCATCTATGCGAAAATCGCCTCGCATTACAACACCTGCTACAATACTCTGCTTGTCTTCTCGACTGAAACTCTCAGCAATAGCCAGAACACGAACCCCGGTTTTCCATTGTGGAGTTGCTCCTTGAGGTGTTGTTTCGAGTGATTGGATTCTATGTCTTTCATTCATGCAATTTTCCTCAGTATTTTTTTCTTTAACTCATTTCAATAATAACCATGAAAGATTTAATAATGCGCATTTGTAGTTACGTAGTAACGTATAGAGAGGACAAGTGTTACTATGTTCGATCCTGGCTTTGAGGAGCTGCAAGGGAAGCTAAGGATGATAATGGAGGAATCTACTTCACTCACTGGAGGCATTCGAGCTTGGATGCTTCTGTCCAAAGAAGGACTTCCAATTTCATCAGCAGTACCTCAGGGTCTCGAAGAAGCAGAGATTGCCGCGATGGCAGCTTCAATTCTGGGTGTTGCAGATCTTGCAGCTGAAAGATTGAATCAGGGGACACTTGAAGAAATTCTGATGACCAATGAGAAGGGTCTAGTCATCATACGAAGTGCTGGTGAAAAGGCGATTCTAGTCTTAGCCGCAGGTAAACAGACTAAGACAGGGTTACTTGTCTATGCTGCAAATACCGCTGCAGAGAAAATTGCACCGTTGCTCTAACCATCTAGAGTGTGCATGAGCCAATATAATGCTTGAAGAACCAATCTCCAGTCTTGATTGGAGATATATAGTTCATTCAGTGCCCAATTATCTAAGAAGAAATTACTACCAGTAGCGAGTAGTCTACCTCCAAGTGGATTCTCCAAACCAACTAGGACAGTACGATTTTCTTTTAGGATAGTACCAATTTGATCAGTCTTGTAAATTTCAGCCCATGCCAATTCGAAGACATCACCTGTGAAATTCAATGAGCACCCATTATAGTCAAACGAATCCAAGAATGCTGTGACAGGGTGATTGTGCATTTTTGTAATCTCTGATGTTGAAGCAATACCATTCACAATGATTGTAAGTGGTGGCACAATATCATAATTCAAAGTGATGTTAAAGGCTGAAAATAATTCATTTGCACTACTCAAATCCAAGCTTGCATTGGATAGGCCAACCAAGAAGAGTCCACCACCTTGTTCCCAATATTGAACATAGGCATCAATCTCTGATTGTAAGTATGGGGTCAACACGGTCTTCGTCATTGTATTGTTGACCATATGGTATGACCAAGCACATGGATCCATAACAAACACAGCATCGTATTGACTAAGCAATCCATATGTGATTTCGGTCGACAGTCCAAGCTCATCAACAGAGCTACCTAATTCGGTGATTCTTAATGCTAGCTCACGAAATTGACCAAATATGGAGTCAATGGCCCAAGGAGTGTGGCTTGTATCAATCGCGATTTTTTTGAAAGGAATTTTAGCATCAAAGTGAAAAGATGTTCGCATATTCAAATAATTAGGTGCAATGAAGGTCACCCAAGCATCGATGTCTTCTACATCTTCTGATGCAATTACATTGACTACAATAGTAACCTGTCCAGTTTGATTGATTGTTATTTCTGATGGACCATGTATCCATTGAGCATGTGTTCCTCGGTATACCATATTGAATATAACATTGCTACTCGAAAATATGGATACAGGAATGGACACAGATTGATTGACAAACCAGTGCTCGAATGAGAAAGGACCATCAGTTGGAGTAAGTGTGGAAACAAGAGGAAGCCCATTATCTTTCTGCGCGTTATCAATGTAAATCAGAGCAGAGTTGACATCTACGAAACCAGCACCAACAATCCATTCTTCATAGGGTAATTGTAAAGAGCTTATCATCAATGCGGCCTTAATCATCCCAGGGGTCCAAGACCAACCATTCTCAAAACAATGGCCAATAATCTTGATAGCCGAGGCGCTTATTATCGGGGTAGCAAAGCTTGTTCCAAAGACCGTGTCACCATTTTCTTTGTAGTATCCCCATGCAGAAATATCAGGCTTCAAGATACGATTACGGAGAGGACCTGTTGCTGTGAACCCATAGGGAACTAATTGACTATCAACGCCCGCCACTGCGATTACTTCATCATATGCAGCAGGCGATTCAATAGAACTTCCAGCTATGCCATCTAAACCCTCGTTGCCAGCCGCTGCAACAACACACACTCCAAGTTCAAATGCCCACTTCACAGCATCGCCAACAATATCAGTTGTAACGATACTTATTCCGAGACTAAGGTTGATGACGCTACAGTTTTCTTCCAGAACTGCCCATCTGATAGCTTCAACTATTCCTGCTGCTGTGGCTATATCACCATCAGATACAACCTTTGCATTGATAATTCCAGCATCTGGAGATTCCTCGGCAATAATCTTTGCAATGAGAGTTCCATGAGGACTGTTACCGGGCATACTATCAGTTGTATCATTATCAGTTTCAGAGTAACCATAAGATGAATTGATGAAACTCTTTTGGGCAAGCACTCTAGATTCAAGTTCAAAATCAATATTTATTCCTGAATCAATGATTGCAACTTTCACATCTAACTCAGGTTCGGGGTAACTTTGAGGTGTTGACTGTAAATATGCAAAGGTTGCGATAATAATGATAGTAATCACTAGTAATGCAGTACCTCTACTTCGAGTTGGTTCCCCGTCGACCATCATCCCTCAAAGAATGTAGAACCTCATAAAGCCATCGTGAAAGACGCAAGCCATTATAACTTTAAAGCAAATGCTTCTAACCTATATCTTACTATGGTGAGTGAACCTCAACTGTAAGAGATTTCTATGTTCTGCCCTTCTCTTGCCAGTGTCACCACTTCTTCGCATTTCCGAAGAAATACAAAAATTAGCAAGAGCATTGTCAACGTTCATCGGGATGGGATCCCTCCTGAAGACCGGGTTTTCTTCTCCTGTGCTGATATTGGCACATCACTTCCAACGACAGTGAGCGTTTCCACAGTTCTTACCACGGCGGGGTCATGATCACTCATCTTAGCTTTGTCACCAAAACTAACAAGGTCCGCTTGGACAAAGTGAACAGCCGCGGACTCTCCAGAACTTGATGTTAGTTCTTTTTCGGAGAGTAAGGACTTCCCTTTGGAAGAAGATTTCTTCTTTCGGGCTTTCAGTCGCGCGCTTCGTGCTATTACACTAGCCCACTTACCTAGTCCTCTCACAGAGTGCAGTGACTTTGTGAGCGTAAGCATGCGTGCAGCGATATTGATACTACCATTTAGATCAGCATTGATACTGTATCCACATGATGGACAGTGGAAGTAGTTCTGTTTGGGTCTTGTTCCCTTGCTTCCACACTTCCAGCACATGATGGAGGTCCATCCTTCAGGAACTGCTCTGAAACGAGCATCCTTTCCATCGACCTTCCAGCCTTGCTGAGCCAGTCCATGTTTCAGACTATCTGTAATTCGAGCAAAGGCCCATGAGTGTATCATTCCTCTGAACCTTCGCCCGCGGTAGTTTTCGCGCTTTGCACGCATTCGTATATTTTTCAGGCGACCAATGGTAACATAGAGTTTGTATTTCTTGGACAATTCGGAGATATAATCAAGAAGCTGACATACAAGGACGCGGTCATATTCGCGAGCAACATTCTCTCGCTTGGACCGCATTCGACGTAGTTTCTCAGCAACCCTGTCGGATGATTGTCCGTTGTTTCTCCGGGTGTACATCTCTCTTTGGAGGTCTGCAACAAGTCGGTCATACTTCTTGATGACTGCAACCTTTTCCCTCTGGACAAAGTAACAAGTTTCTCTTACCTTCTCTGGAGTGAGAAGGGTTGAACAGGCTGCCTTCTTGATGCCAAGATCAATTCCAAGAATGGCAACAGGAAGGTTTTCATCAGGAGATTCAGTAATAGGAATCCTAACAGCTAAGGTCACCCACCACTTTCTTCTCCTATCAGTAAAGAGCTGTACTGCCTTCACCTCACCCCGTCTGATTTGGTTCAGATGGAATGGTGATATCTTAAGGGGAATAACTAGTCGATCATGAAATGTTCGACCTTCTCGTACTGAATCAAGTGAGTCCCTGATATCTAACCACCATCGAGAAACTGAGGTTTCTTTTTCAACGAGCCTGAATCTCTGAGAGAACACCCATCGGGGTATCCTTCGACTAGAATTGATTGAAGTGGGGTGTGAGGCAGTCCAGCCCTTCTTCTTTCTCAGTTTGAGATAACTCTCATAGAGAGAAACAGCAGTCTGTCGACACTCGGTCATCTCATTTTGGGATATTCGGGGGAATCTAACCTTGAAATCATGGGGAACAGTCAACCTCTGACTGTATCCAGAATTAACCTTGAGGGCAGTCATGGTCAGCTGGTCTAACTTCCCATCATCAATTCTATCTCTGTTCTTACCTGTTAGTAACTTGTTTTCGTGTTGTTCAATTATTCCAAGAAATGCACGAATTACTCTAGTATCTCGTCCAACGGTCTGTCTAAGCCGTTGCCTAGTCCTCTCGGTTATAGACTCCCAGTTGATTGGGACCTTTACCGAGATTGTGACACCTTTGGACCGAGCCATCGTTTTCGTCATCCTATTTAAAGTTCTGACCCGTTTCTCACAAGTCGAGTTCACTCCCCTTCTTGTTCCCAAGAGGGGTTATGTACTCATATTTTATTCAGATTTTTCCTATTTAAAGTTATTAAGCTAATTAATTAGAAGATTGTATAAGACGTTTTAATAGTATTTTGACCTATTCTATTCAAGAATCATATTTTTGTAATACCCGCAAGAAATAAGAGTAAATACTACCTACAGTCTTACATAATGTCAAAGAAACGTGGTCGACCTCGTAAGGTCCTGCCCACTCATCCAAACAGAGTGATCTCAATAGCAATGAGGAGAGGGCTCTCTGCAGCAGTGGAGTTACAGAGGGACATCAAGAACAAGAGGACAATTGGCCTATACCAGAGTTCCCAAAGGATACTCTCTGATGCGATGGATGAGTATTACCAGACAGTAAAATCTGGAGTAGCTAACCACTCAAAGACAGTCAAAGCAGAGAACAATGTCAGACGCAACGTGCTGGACATGTGCTGTGAAAATGCGGCTGCATATGGAAACACAGAGGTCAGACGAGTCAAGAAGTCAGATGAGGACATTGGTCCCCTCAATCAACGCTTCAACATATGTGGAGCTCATCTGCGAAACTTTGCAATGACCATGTTCACATTTCAAGAACCTGAGTTCTTTGGATATCAAACAAGAAAGATTGATGGACAATCAACCACCTTTCGTTCGATGGGTTATGGACGTGACTCGTATGGGCCGCATACCCCCTTGGTCCACCCTGACTTACCCTCTCTGGATTTTGCTGATGCAGTCAGACACCACCTTGACTATCTGGCAACATTCTGTTACATCTATGATGTTCCACCAAGGGAAACTGGACGATACTGGAACCTGTACCAGCTGCGTGCGCGACCTTACCTTGAGTACATCTACTCTGAGTGTTCTTTTGGCAAGAAAGGATTCCGCGAAGGAACAAGACAAGTTCTACGTGGGATAAAGGAGGATATCACGAAGCACTACAACATACGCAGTGGTGATGCACCGACTGTGACGGGTTCACTAAGAACCCCAAAACCATCATTCTCCACCAATTTCTTCTCCAATCTAATTGCCGAGGCAAGGAGCAGAGGAATCGACGACCCTGGACTAGATGAGCTTGAGCGACTTCACACAACATACCCGCCTCATGAGGATGATAAGATAGAAGGAGATGACACTAAGACGACCTATCTCAGAGAGAGGGATGTCCGAGCTATCCATCAAAGAATCAGTAAGAGGGTCACAAAGGCGGGGTCACAGATTCATAGAACCATCTCATCACAGCTCAGTAGTCCATGGAATCTCCGTAACATCATCATGAATGGCGACTCACTTGGGAGTAATGACCAACACCTCGTAAGTTTCGAGGTTCCAGTGGACACCGAACTGGGCAAGGGAAAGGTAGACATCATCCTGTCTGAAAGGGTGTCTTTGAAGAATGAAACCCGTGTCTTCCTGCGGCCTATAATGGTGTTTGAGATCAAGACCAAGCAGGGTCATTCCATGACACTGGGTCGAAAGGACATCTGGTCAGAGTCACGGGCACGCCATGGTTTGGACCAGCGTGTAGTAGCTGACTTCAGGTTCGATGACAGAGCCTTGAATCCTGACGAGTGGGAGAACATCATCAAAGCTACACCAATAGAAAAAACCTCTAAGAAACAGCTCGACACTTACGCTGATGCTGTCTGGAAAACGTATCAAGCGTTGACTGGTTCTGAAGAACCAAATGCACTGATCACAGGTGTAATTCTTGTGGAAGCAACTGAGGACATCAGAGTCGTTCGAGATATGTTGAGGAGCCTGGTGTTAAACATCTATGATGAGGTAATCAAGCACAAGGACCACAGACACAGACTCGTGTTTGAACCTTGTGTTCGTGTACAGTCTGTCAGGGTTGCTGTTGTCATCAACGAACGTCCTCGGTCAATCGTCTCAGAGGGGACATCAATCTTACCTGATTGGCAACCTGTCTATGACCCTTTACAGCTTGCATCCTTTAATGGACGTAGATTCATCATGTACTTGGATGGACAGTCACCCGTATCATCTGGAGCATCTGCAGGATGGATAGCAAAGTTCCACCATGGTCTACATCTGGTGAAAGAGATTGTTGAAAGAAAAGGAGGTCCCGATACTGTCTGGATAGACCTTGCTGATCAATTTGTCGACCCGCAGCTTGCTGAAGCACGTCTGTATCTGAAACCGTATTCCAACAAGGAAAAGGACGTTCAGAAGAGTCATAGAGCAGACATCCGCCAGCTCTTTGAATCAATACCAGTCATGGGTCTATTCAGTGATGTTGACAGCTTCCTGTTCGAAGGTAAATCCATTTCCTCAATCAAGACTCGACTCGGAGAACTTCCACAGAAAGACTGTCTGATAATAGTGAGTGGTATGGAAACTATCAGAGATGCGACACCCGAGTTTCATCGATGGAAGCTAGAGATTCTCCTCTCTGGCATCATCTCAAGTCTTCCAGATAACAAGTCAGTAACAGTGCTCTGGTTTGATTCTCCTGTTCCTGATGAAACCTACTCCACAGCATACTCTAGTCGAACCCTCTTGCCATTCTACGAGTCGTCCGTTCTCAGTGGTGTTGCGAACGAGATTGTTTGGAACCTGCCTGTGGTACCAGGACATGAAGCTGACCCAGACAATTGGCCATTACCTACACTTGCTAAGACACCATATCATGATGATATCAGAGTGATTGTCACACTGGACCAGAACGGATTCTCAATGGAGTCGACTCTAGTTCCGACACTTACTGATTGGTCAAAGAGATTCAGGGCCGAAGGTCTTGGAGAGATGGTCCCTGTAGAGGACGTGAGTCAGACAGTACCTGACGCATCTGTTAGGGCACGGATGGAGATTCTGGCCCTCTCACTGATACCTTGGATTGTCAAGCTATGGCCAAAACAGAAAATGGATGAAGGTCATAGTCACGATATAGCACAACAGAGGTACGATAAAGAAACCTCGAGATATCATATTGAGAGAGAACACATCTCACTCAATGTTAGAGCACTCAAAGAACCCATTGGAAGAGAACCCCCACTACTGAAACGTGTGCGCTTTCGTCCCGAACAGACGAGAGGTGGCAAGGCGTTTGTATCGGTGACTCTGAATGCAATCAACTCACAGAAACTGTACCGCATGCTGAGAAAGATAAAGACAAGACCAAAGACTTTGGTTGAGTCATCTTCTCTCACAGAACGAAAGGGGCGGACTAACCTCTCAGACATTCGGTTTGGACTGATACTATCGAGTGACGATTCAGGATATGAATGGCGGGCTGTTGTCGATCCCAATGTCAGTGCACCCCTCAAAATTGGACTATTCAAAATCAAAGAAGAGACTCAAGCGAGTCTAGATTGGTCTGCGAGTCGATTAGACATCGTAAGTAAGATGGGTCGAAAGCTGGATAGGTTTGATGGTAAAGTCACCGAGTTCTTGTTCAGACGCAACCCTGAGTACAGCAAGAGTGAAAGACCTGAGGAGTCACAATGGTTTGCGTGGAGCCGATTGGAGGGAGATGTGGAGTGGACCTCCGCAGGACTCCATGACCACGTCTTACGCTCATCATCTAGCAAGACCAGCCTCAGAGCCTTTGGTCTAAAGTCTGGTCATGATGTATCAAGTATGTCCATTCCAGCTGTGGAGTTTCCCGATGGGCTGAAGGAAACAATCCAGGAAGCCATTGATAGATTCACCAGGCAATTATGTCATGTGAGGTATGTAAGATTAAAATTAGAAATGAGAGGAAAGGAGTGCATCATCCGGTTCTTGGACTCTCAGAGTGTAAAGACCGTGCATTCATTACGAATGAGGAATACAGCTGATCTCATAGAACTTCTTCGCTGGCCAATGACAGAAGGTAGACCACTGCGACTGTGCGCTGACCTTCTTGTGACATGGGACCCGTTCCATGACTTCTCTCATCCAAGCCCAGACATAGATTTTGGAGAGAACTTCAAGTTTCTCGAACCCCTACTCATATCCCTGACAAAGAGTGAGGGAATGGGCCTCTCTCCAGACATCTCATACACAACCTTTGAGCACAGGGCAATACAGATCACCATCCGTCATTATCCGACTCAATGTCCCATTGTTACAAAAACGGGTCGTGATCATGCTTCCTGTTGGGGAGTGGACCAACTCCCAGAAGAACAGTTTCTCGATTTAGTAGACACTGAACATCATCTCACGGACAATGAGGTATTGCAAGGCGTGCAAAGATTGGCTCAGTCGATAGGTGACAGACAAATATCGATTGTGTTTGATCATGGTTCGGATGAGGATGACCGACTCGTCTTCAACGAGAGTGAAGTAATGAGGGAGTTATCAAGGGAGTATCGTGGGATTCCCATGCAGAATTTTGCACCCGGCCACACAGCGAGAATCAAGCTTATGAAGAAACGACGAGAGGGTGATGTAAAAACGCCAGATTTCATTCGGGGGACCGATGTCCCTCAATGAGCCTGGTGTTCCAGAACTTGTGTGCTTTCCTCTTCTCATCCTTGACCTCGAACTCCTCCAAGCCATGATATGTTGTGAGAATCATATGGACCTTTGAATTCTCAAGTGGGTCAACTCTCTTGTTCATCATGTCCTCGTTAAATGCCGCGATTCGTTTGGACAGACCCGAGGGTAGGGATATCGTTGCCTTCTTGGCTCCCCAACATTCAGCTTCGGGATAATACTGACAGACGTAACCCCAGAACCGCGGATAGTTTCCTGTTGGACCCTGAACCATATGAATCTCTATTGGAACAAGCATGACTGTTTGGTGTGCCATCTCTTGATTCCATGACATCTTCTCATAACCCGATTCATCATCCATACTTTCAATTTCACTCATACATTCACATGCCATTGCTTGGCACTCGAAGATTTCTCGGGGTGGTATCACAGGCTCTTCCTCTTCGGGTTGCAAATCCGCATATTGTTCTGGAAACCACCCAAGATCAACTACAATGGCTCCACCCTGCATCTCTCTGAGTAGCATTTTGTCTTTCTCATCGAAAGGAGTAGATACGGGATCATATGCCAATGGATCCTCATCTTCCAACGAATCATCATCCATCATGACATTGACCCTCCGCCTCGTTCAGCAAGATCTCAACTTCAAGAGGGATAGCCTTCTCTTGCTCGATATTAGCCCTATCCAATGGCCTCAACTCCTTCATTCTCTGAAGGTACTCTTGGGAATAACCCATCAAGCATGTCATAGATCTCACGCTCCGAGATCTTTCGCTCTCTTGCGTCGGGGTAGAAGCCTCCCCAGCCTATCTCAAGTTCAGTATCGAACTCTGGAACATCTGGTGCCTTCTGTAAGGACAGTGCTCGACGTTCTCTCGCCCGCTTGCGTAGGAAGAACCGAAAGTCCGACCCATGCCCCATTATATGACCATTCATTGGTGAATTTGGATTCCCACCATAATTTGTGATGTGTTCAAACACCTGATTTGTATAGATACAAATGCCATCTCCTGCTCGAGTAATATCTCTAAGCGTCCTCATCACTTGAGCCAGTTCTTTCTCCACAACGCTCCGATGACCAAGCATAGCATATTCTACCTGAAATAGACCACCAAGACTGTCAATCACAACAACACGAGTACCTGTCTGTGCCATTACTTCAGGCAATGTTTTCAGAATATCATGTAGGTGTTCCCGATTCACAACTTCCTGAACAGCAATATTGTCCAAAGTAGTACCACCATCCACCCCGTATCTAAATGCTGCTGCTCGCACTGACAGAGAACGAAAGGACAACCCAGTCATCAACCACAGAACCTTACTCTCAAGTCCTCCCTGCTCTGGAGGAAGTTGAGCGTGTACAGCCAGTTGGATCATGAGATGGCTCTTCCCACCTCGCGAAGGACCGTACACTTCTACCAGCGAACCAGTGGGAATCCCTCCGCGTAGCTTCCTATCAACCTCCTCAATACCAGTTGTCAATTTGAAACCCGAACTCTGAGATGACTCTAATTCAAGTCCACTCCGGAATTCATAACAAAGTAGCTCCCGCGCATTGGTGACAATCTTCTGACAGGTTGCATCACCAAGCTTGGTCCTCCAAGACAGGTCAGAGTATGACTGACGGGCCAGATACTCTGCATTTACAATATGGTGTTCCTTGAGCTTCTTTGCCGCAGCAGGTCCGACACCTCGAACCATTTCCAAGGGAGTACCTTCACTATTCACGGTTGGCAACTCCTTTCACTATTCTGATACAATCAGTACAATATGCCACTCCAACAAGAAGCCCAAAAACAACAGCGATGGCAATGATACCGACGGTGTTTGTTGATGAAACATAAAGCGAAACCACGCTTGCAGTTAGGAGAAGCACATTGATCTTCATCAGATTCAATTCAATCATCCTTCTCTGCCCTACCTCCAAGTAATTCCACTTGAAGGGAAATAAAAGAAAGGCGACGATCAGTGGCCAGATTGCAATGTAGGCCACTAACAGTATTGGGAATCCTTCTATGAGGAAACTCGAAATATCACGTTCAATGAATAACTGTAACGAACTAACATTGCTCCAGACCATACAGCCTATTGTGAACATCACAATCATCAACTGACTAGGCGCTTGACGAAGCCAGCCAGTAAAGAGACCTATTGCTTCATCCACAGAATCTACTTCCCGATGCTTCATTGTACTCTTTGTATTCTGATCGACCATCGATTGTGGTCTACCAAACTTCTTCCATGATTTGACTAATTCTGCTATTGCCATTATAACCAACTCTCTAGTGTGCTCTGTATTTTTCCTACTCCCATGCTTCCAACTCTTGGTTCTTCGAGGTGTTCATACCTTCCGCGCCTCCCTTGCCTGAGGTGTGCCTGTTCCGCAGAGATGGACCCAGTCCATCATCACAGGACAAAATTATGGGGGGTACAGAATTACTTAGGTTGTTGGACGAACCAAGAAGTCAAACACTGGTATTGAAAATCAATATCTCATGGGTATAGCATATTCAAATCGCCAAACAAGAGTTATGAGGGCTCTATTTTTCCCAATAATCACCCATGTTGAAGTTCTTACATAGCTAATGGTAGCACTTTGCAGGAAAACGCAAGTTTCGTACCCATTTTTCAAACGTCTGAATGATGAGTGTCCAGGTTCACTTTCAAGTACTAAATGAAAATCTTACATATTTTCTTACAATTCACAATAAGAATTACTTACGAATTGGTAAGATTTATACTTCTCTACAATTGAACATCTGTAGAGGTAGTGTTAGATGGCCATCGATGATCCTGATGCATTTGAAATAGAAGATATGGATGAGATTGGAATAGGTATCTTCGAACCAGGCGTTCACCTTGAGCGCTATATGGACTGGAATAGATTCTCTCATGTTCTATACAGGGTAATTTCAGGTTGGGTGATGATGTTTGTCTTAACAATCATCATTATGGTTCCCATGCTGGGAGTTATTGGCCTCGATGGAATCCTTTACAATCCTTGGGCCCTACTAATCCTTACTCTTGCAGAGTTTGGTTTTATCATTCCCGTATACAGGTACGTCAAAAAAGAGGGGATAAGCTTTAAGTCAATCGGCCTGAAAAATATGCTCTCGGTGAAGGATATCGGTCTTGGCGTTGTTGTCGGTTTCCTGATGCTCGCAGCCAATCTTGTTATCTCATACTTCATGTATCAATTTAATCCTGGTCTCGGAGGAGATGAACTATTCTTCTTTCCGCCAGATGGTGAAATTGAGAAATTGATCTGGGTATCACTTTGGACAGTTGCCATGTTCGCAATTGTTGGTTTCAGCGAAGAGATTGTGTTCAGAGGGTTCTTACAACGTCGAATGGAAATGTACTACAGAGATAAGGGCTCTAAGAACTATAAGACACTTGCACTAGTAATTACCAGTTTTATCTTTGCGGCTATCCATCTAGACCTGATCGGACTAGGAACACGATTTGTACTTGGGCTATTTCTAGGTTACTTGGCACAAAAGCGAAACTACTCAATCATTGGACCTACTGTTGCTCACGGGATAAACAACTCAGCTATTGTGATTATGGCGCTCCTTTTCACTTAGAAAGGGTACCAATTCCTGCAAACCGAGCACATTGGTAACAGATTCAAGCGATATGGTCCTTTTTTTCGTGAAATAAATGACATAAACACAACGTTTGGCGTTTTTGAAAAGTCATAACTTGTTGTTAATTGAAACAAAGGCCTCGGTTTCTGGAAAAGTGTCAACAAAAGAGGTATCATCGAATGTGTCGTACACTTTCTTGGAGAAACAGTAAGGAATGGCTTCAGTAACAACAGCCCTGAAAACAATTGCATCTGCAAGTGCAGTATCAGAAGTGATGAGCCTCCTAGTTGAAAAGTTGGAAGACGATCAGAGGGAGAAATTATCACATTGGATGAAGCTCATTGAGGAACACGCAGAAAAAATAGTGCAAGCTCTTACTCATGCTCAATTGAAGAGAAGAAAACCAGAAGTTGTAGCTGCCGCTGCAGTCTATGATTCGTTCCTAGAATTTGAGAGCAGGACGACCATAAAGTTGAGACTTCCAATGATGCATGAGGCTCTTGGTCAAAGTCCTTGCAGTATCAATACTACGTGGATTAGGCTGTTTGACAATCGAGCATCACTGATGGGAGATTATCTTGACAGAGTGTATGTAGAAAAGAATGGATTGCCATCAGATGCAGTTTCTAGTGTGATTCGGACCCTGATAAAAGCTGTACATAAAATGACCACTGAAGTGAAAAATTGGTTGGAGAAAATAGAGATAGAAGCAATAGAACTAACTCAATCTCTAAAACCAGATATTGTGAATAGGGACCCGCTCCTTATCACTGTGACAGCTATCTATGCAGCAATACAACGGCATCACGGAAAGATGATGGTTCGAATTTCTCAGAGAGATTTGTCATTATTATCAACATCCAGTCCTGCGATGATCAGTAAATGCTGGTTAGAACTCTTCGAAAACTAACAGTCTTCTATTGTTGCAAACGTCCATAAGCATTATTCCCCTTTGTATCGATACTTCTATCGGAGGAAATTAATTTGAGTGTAGTCAAAGTTATCGAACTAATTGGTGCTTCTCCAGACAGCTGGGAAGCAGCAGCCCAGAATGCTATTGATATTGCAGGAAAGAGTCTTCGTGGAATCACAGGAATTGATGTTATCCATTTCACCGCTAAGGTAGAAAATGGAAAGATCGTGAAGTATAAGGCAAATCTGAAAGTTGCCTTCAAATACGAGGCTTAGTTTTCAGATATCCTCGTGCTTGTACTAAGTACGAGGAGTCATCCTATTTTATGCCAAGGTCGTTTTCTTAACAAAGATTGCCCATGATATGAGAATGAAAGCCAATGTCATAACGAGTATTAGATATATATCGCCAATGAACTCAGTAATCGCAATATTCTTGAAAGCGATATCAACCATCATTATTCTTCCCATATTAAGCGGGAAGTAGTCATCAAGGAGACCTACGTCCATAAAGCCAGTTCCTATGATCGTGCTTCCAAATAACAAGAATAGAAAGCTTTGATTTGCTTGCAATCTGGTTTGGACTAGAGTGGATATCAAGAGACCTAGACCTGCACCTGATATAGACATAAGCGCCATGATGATGTTAAGGTTAAGATACTGATGCCAAAGATCAATGTTGAAGAGGGTCATCCAAAGAACAAGCAAGAATTGAGCCTGAAGCATACCCACGATGAAGTATCCCAGAATCTTAGCTATAAGAGCTTCCATTTTTGTTGCTGGTGTCAATAGCATTCGATTTAATGGGATATCACCAACAATTGCCTGCGCAGCTGTTGCTGATACTGCGATGAAGACCGCGAAAACAATCATGAATACGCCAAAAGTGGCAGTTAAGGAAGATGCGCCAGGTGGTTGAAACTCGGCGTAATTGTGAGATGCAATCTCACCTAGGATCCAACCGTGGTCGAATCGAAATTCCTGTACGACTCTGCTGAATCTTGAGGAAACTTCACTCATGCTATCAAAGTCGGTACTACTGATGTGAATATCAACAAATGTAGGTATGTCGTTAGTTATGTTCCCTTCGAACCCGTGAGAGAGTACAGCATATATATCAACTTGGCCAAAATACAACGCCTCGAGAGCCTCTTGTTCGGTTCCATACATAGTTACAATAAAGTCAGGACTATTCTGGAGGTACCATGAGAAATTAGCCGAGAGATCTTGACCGGGAAAAGTATCTGTTGTATCAATATCTACAAGACCCAATATCACAGCATCTGCATTCTTTGTAGGGTCAATATTTGACATACCAATCGTGCTACCCTCATTGATAGCCAAATACATAGTACCCATGATCATCGCAGGGAGAATGAATACGAGAAGAAGTGCAAATTTATCGTTGGATATCAATTTCAGTTCCTTAAGGAACATAGAATATATCCGCCAGATTTTGCTATTCCGTTTCTTCCCAACCCGAGACAATCTAAGTCACCCAGTAGTTCAATCTGATTCTTTGTGAGAATGCCTTTTATGGGTTTGGAGAAAGTCCTCTCACTCTTCTTTCTTCTTGTAGGGATTTTTAGTCTTAAACGGATTCTTTGGTCCATGTATTTTGATACTGAAAATTTTCTTAATTTTTTCACTAGTTGATTCGTTTTCCTCAGTCAATTCTATTGCCTCTCTAACCACTCAAATTGTAAGAAGTGGCAATAATATTCTACATCATTCGGCTATTAATCTATCAGTTGTCGTGATATCGGACACTTGTAAAGCGCGATAGCGTCATGATTAAAACAAATTGAGAATGATTGCCAGTAGAGGTTAGATATTGTCCGAAACTGTAAGTCGATTCAATGATGATGCAATAAGAGTTTTTGCGATATTGGCGGCAGGAATCCTTCTCAATTGGGGATTATTCTTTATTCTAGCATTAATTACTCCTCTAGTGGTGGGCATCATATGTGGGTATATTTTGGTTCACCAAAGAAATGCAATTATTGCTGGGACCTTGAGTGCAGCGTTTTCTTATGCGTTGTTGTTTATTGCCACAGGCAGTGCATCAGACCTTATTGTCTTTAGCGAAGCTGTTCTTATCATGGCAATCTTTGGAGGAGTTGGAGGATTCATTGGATCAGTCCTATACAAGAGGATGAGCAAATCATCGTATCAAGTATCTACAACAATTCGACCAGGAGAATAATCTGCGTTAGGCCCAACTGTAGTTGGTCTGAGTGGATTACCAAATAGCATCCATTCACAAACTGACACAGCGTGGTCATTGGTCAGGGTGTTTGTGTTGCCATTACGCACATTCTCAAGCGCATCCATGGCATCTCTGTCAAGGTTACGCGTAATCTCTCTGTCCACTGACATCTTTACCTGCCCAATCAGCTCATATGTGTCTAATAGATCAAGGAAACCAAATTTCCAACCATCACAATATGGACATGCTCTCCAATCATCAAATGGCTCGACATTATTCAACGTATCCAATGTTGCTCCAATATAGATCGCCCCTTGGTCTAAGAAAGCTTTCAAGAGTGGACCTTCTAGAGCCGTGCTACATGCTTCTGAAAAGACAACAGGATATCCTTCAAAACCGATTGTAGATGTCTGTTCCGAACTCAAAATGACAGAATTATGAGTAGCCCATTTATCAGGAGTGCCATGGATTCTAGAAGTGAAAACTCCATCTGAAAATTGAAGAATGAACTCACACACAGACAGCAACTTACGTTCATCATCTGTATATTTTCTAATTACTTCCACATCAAAACCTAGAGCTGCTAGACCTTCAACATAACGAGATGAGCGACCTGGTTGACTATCAAAAACTATGGCAATATCGCTGTCAATTATTTTAGGGTCCATATGATAGAGTACAGTTTCAGGCGAACCAAAAATCCGTCCTACAGGAAAATCTGGAATCATATCATTGTCAAGATCTTGGATAAACCAGTCAGTGAAGGCATAATCATCTTGATAGGATATTTGAGTTGCAGGTAGTTCTTTGTTACTTCCAATTAGAAGAACACCCAAGTGATTATCTGAGTCATAATTATCACGTATTGTCTTGTGAGTCAGAACCCAAGATCGACCTTTCTCTTGGATAAAGTCGCAATTCAGTTCCTTTGCCTTTTGCTCGTATTTTGCAATATTATCTTTCCCAACTTTACCACAAATAATCAGCATCTTTGATAGTACATCACGGGGCATACGGCCAACATCAAAGACCAAATCCTCTTTAGACCGTTCCTTCCGGACAAACTTCCTCTTGATCTCGTTGATGGAACCTGATTTCCTAATTATATTCATGGCTATTGAAACTCTCTATCAAAATTGGTAATTATACTTCCTACTGCGAATTATCTCAAGTTTTTTGCAAGAAGTAAATCAATAGCGCACGACTAACCCCGTACTCCAGTGGTGGTACCCACTCCTGGATCATCATCACCTACGAGTTTGTCGACAACTTCCTTTATTTTGTCAATTATCGACGGTTCATAAGTTTCCTCAGTTATCAGATAGGCGATTTGTTTTTGAATATCTTTTATTGCCCAATCTGCCTTGTTAAATGCCGATAGAGCTTCTTTATACCCCTTCGCATTCGGATTTATCGCTATAGGAGCGTACTTATTGAAAATCCCTTGTTGTTTGCTCAATTCTTTTTTTAGTATTTTCAATATTTCCTGTTTCGATTCATCGTCCATTATGTTTTCCCTGATTCTGAAATTGGATAATTGGGCTTTAACTGTTATTACTAGTTGTCACAGAAATTTGGATTACCAAACGGTATTATATTGGAGAATAATTTACACTGTCGTGTGAGCCTAACAGTAATAGAGATAGAGAAGGTAACCTGAAAATGCACAAAGAAATCAAAATAATTGCTTTCGACCTCGACGGAGTCCTCTTTGACGGTTCAAGCGCAGCGTTTCATATAGCACAACAGGTTGGTCTAGGGGAAAAGTATCAAGAGTTATTCATTAGAATTGGTAAAGAAAGATTACCCATCGAAGAGTCCATTCGCTTAGGAAGCAAGATTTGGAAAGGAGTTCAAATTGATGGAAATTACGACCATCTAGTGATGGAATTACCTCTCATGAAAGGGACAGAAGAAACAATTGGAGCACTCAAAGGGGCGGGATACCTTGTTGGCTGTATCTCTAGCGGTGTGAGTCAATTTTTCATGGAACCACTAACCAAGCGATTAAATCTTGATTTCGCACATTCCAATATTCTAGGTACATCGAATGGAGCTCATTCTGGCTCAGTCGAATATTCTATGGGTGGACCTCAGAAAGCAGAAACTGCACTTAGAATATTACAAGAAAGAGATCTCAGTACTAAGAATTTGGCAAGCATTGGTGATGGAATGAATGATATTGATCTGTTTGGAGTTTCAGCATTCTCTATTGCATTCAATCCTGAAAATGAAGATGTGAGTGAAGCAGCAACAATAGCCATCCACTCAAAGAATCTCGAGTCAATTCTAAAACATTTCATTTGAAATTACGCAAGAATCTTTCTGAAAGCATCTTTGATTGAATCCTTTTCCGCTCCTGTAAGACTAGGATGAACGGGGATATCGAAGTGCCTTGCACCAATCTCCTCAGCGTGGGGTAGTGACACCTTGGAGTAATCAGGGTAGTCTACGAATTTAGCCCATCTCCACTGCTGGATGTTAAGATAGGTGTCCTGCTTATGACAGGGTAGAGCATAGACAGCTCGAGAACCGACGCCCTCATCTCGAAGAGCAGATACAATCTCATCACGAGTAATTTTGTCGGAGTAGATGCTTGGAGCGTATAGATGATAGGCTGATTTGAATCCATCATCTTCAACCTGAGGTTTAATCTCATCAAATTCAGAGAAGAACTTGTCATATTCTAGAGCGGTCTTCCTTCGTTCATTGATAACAAACTCAAAGCGCTTCATCTGTTCTACGCCAATAGCTGCAACAATGTCCATCATTCGATTGTTGTAACCAATTTGATAGTGACTATAGCCACCATGTTTTCCACGACCGTGATTTTTAATCATGAGCATCTTATCATAGAGATCTTCGTCATTTGTTGTGATCATGCCCCCCTCACCTGTGAGAATATTCTTCGTTGCATAAAATGAGAATGTGGCACAGTGTCCAAGATTTCCAATCTTTTTGCCGTCTATAGAACCACCATGAGCTTGACATGCATCCTCTATAACCTGGAGGTCATGCTTCTCTGCTATCTCCATTATTCGCTTCATATCTGCGGGCATACCAAAGATGTGAACAGGCATAATTGCCTTGGTCTTCTCGGTGATTGCAGCCTCAATAAGATCGGGGTCTATGTTGTAAGTGTCTGGTTTGATATCAACAAAAATCGGGATTCCACCGACCATAGCAATAGAATTAGCTGACGCAATAAATGTGAATGGAGTAGTAATTACCTCATCCCCAGGTTGGATACCCATTGCTTCTAGAGCTGTGCTAAGAGCTGTAGTACCGTTAGAAGTTACAGTAGCAAATTTCGTTCCAACGAATTCAGAAAATAATCTTTCAAATTCGCGAGAAATCTTACCCTCAGCAAGCATCCCCGATTCCAAGACACGCTTCACAGCTTCAATCTCTTCTTCTTTGATAATAGGCTTGGTAAATGGAATCATGAAGGTTCACAAGCAGAAAAACTGTCCGTGTTAAAACACTTTGGCATCTAGGAATAATTGTACTCTTACTCTTCATCTAATGCGTCTTCAGCTTCAAACTTTGCTCGCATGATAGCAAGACTTGCAGCTTTACGACGATTCTCAATCAGTCCAACAATCCCAATTGAACCACCCATTATTGCTAACGTAACAAGCATGAAAGAGAGGTCTCCAAGTAAGAAAATGATAGCAAGCCCAAAACCACTGCATAATCCTGTAATAAATCGAATGTGATTTGTGGTTTTTCGAGGTGCAAGCCTTTGACTCATCCAGTCAACAACTGTTGTGAACCCTAGAATTATGGAAAATAAGAACCAAAACCATGAAGGTGTCAGATTAATTTGAAACAGTACGATGAGTACCATCCCAAGAGCTAAACCTCCATAGATACCAGTACATCTTCCGCAGAAATATAGTGAACGCCCTCTGAACGAAACACGAAGGCAATGACCGTACAGTGAAGGAGGGTGATGAGAGAGAAGCATGTGAATACCTTCCTTGACATCATCAGATCGACTCCACTCAAGAAACGTAGGGTCGAGTTCATCATCGTGCACTGTGCGTTGTTGTTGTTCATCGGTCACGGTGTCCACACTTTTCAGAATCAATTTCAAGTCTTAAAACGTATTGCTTGTAGTCGATGGATTATCGACTTTTTGTTTCTTAAATAACACTTTCAAAATCTTAAGGTGTACTTATAGTAAATTAATGGATTTCAAAGAAGGAGATACGGAAGTAAGTAGTCTGAATGACCCGTAAGCCTGTTTTATTGCATTAATTGGTGATTTTAGAAATTGGTAAAGTGTAAACAAACATTAAAATGTAGGTTCTTAGGATACCGAAGTTGATTTAACATTCAGCCAATTGGAAGGAATGAATCAATATGGAAAAGCTGCTACTTGTTGATATGGACAAATGCACTAGTTGTATGCAGTGTTCCCTGGCATGTTCTCTCATTAAAGAGGACTTATTCGACCCAGCCCGAGGAAGAATCAAAGTCCTAAAGAAAGAGGAGCTAGCCTTAGGAATAGAGCTACTGTGCGAACAGTGTGACACATATCCTTGCATTGAGGCGTGCCCAGACGGAGCACTCTCAAGAGATGAAGATACTGGTATCATTTCTGTGGATGCAGAAATCTGTACACAGTGCGGAGCTTGTGTTGAAGCCTGCCCGTATCATGGTATCAGACTACATCCTGAAACTGACATACCGATAATTTGTGATCTCTGTGGAGGAGATCCATATTGTGCAAAGCATTGTGTACCCGGAGCAATTGTTTGGGTTGACAAGACTGATGATCTAGTCAAAGAGAAGAAGAAACTACGCTCTGCGCGAATGGCAATGTATCGTACTGTTAAGAAGGAGGCCGCATGAGAAATGTTTGGACATCAAGGAAAAATATTGCATGTTGACATTAGCAAGAACAAGATTTGGGTGGAAGATATTCCAGAAGAATGGAGGAAATTGTATGTGGGTTCCAGAGGTATTAACGCCAAAATCCTATGGGACTACTGCAAAGATCCAGACATCACATGGGATGATCCAAGGAACATCTTAATTTATGCTCCAGGAGCACTTACCGGAACCACGGCTCCGGCCTCTGGTAGAACTTCAGTAACAACAGTAGGTTGTACAACAGGTCTCTATCTCAAGAGTAATACGGGCGGCCATTGGGGCGCCGAACTAAAGTTTGCAGGATATGACCATATTGTTGTTCATGGAGAATCAGACAAACCAGTTTACATTCATATTGAAGACGACCTTGTTGAAATCAAGGACGCAAAAGATCTCTGGGGCAAAGATATCAATGAAACCGACAAACTCCTGAAAGAGTGGCACGGCGAAGAATCACGAGGTCTCTACATTGGACCTGCCGGTGAAAACCTGGTCCGCGCAGCTTCTATCCACTGCTCACTATACCATGCAGCTGGCCGAGGCGGTGCAGCCACAGTTATGGGGAAGAAGAAACTCAAAGCAATAAGTGTGAAAGGATCAAAACCCCTCCGAGTTAAGGATCCAAAGAAATTCGCAGAAGTAGCAGAAGAAATGAGGGAACTCCTTAGAGCAGATAGTGGTGCTCAAGGATTGCACGAGTTTGGTACTGCAGGATCACTAGCAGGAGTAAATGAACTGCATGCATTTCCAGGGAAAAACTGGCAAACAGGGTATACCGAAAATGTGTTTCCAATAACTGGCCAAGCCCTTAATGATGGTGGATATCTAAAGCGACGTGTTGCATGTTTTGGCTGCACGATTGGTTGTCATCGATATTCTGAAATTGACAAGGGACCAAATGCTGGTATCGCTAGCGGTGGTCCAGAGTATGAAACTTTTGGAGCCCTAGGCAATGGACCAGGAGTGATTGACACAGAGGGTGTTATTCTAGCTAACGAGATGTGTAATCGGCTGGGCCTTGATACAATCTCAGCTGGAGGAGTTGCTCAATGGGCCATTGAAAGCTATGAACGTGGAGTCCTGACAAAGGAAGACACAAATGGTCTCGATCTTGATTGGGGTAAGTTACCCGAGCTGCTAGAGATCATAGAAGCAATGGCATTCAGAAAGGGTAAACTTGGAGATTTGCTGGCTGATGGTCTGAAGATAGCTGCAGAGAAAGTCGGTAAGGATTCCTACAAGTGGGCAATCATTAACGCCAAGGGCCTTGAGCAGTCTAATGTGGAAACCCGTTCTGCTAAAGCATATGCTCTTGCTTTCGCGGTCAATCCAAGAGGAAATGACCATCTTATGACTGAAACTTTCGCCGAATTCGGTGCAAGTCCTGAAGCAATCGATGTTGTTGGAAAAATAACAGGGGATAAGAAATGGGCTTCACCACACTTCACTGAGTTTCGTGCAGAAATTGTCCGATGGCATGAAGACTGTTACGAGATTACTGAGGCGCTTGGTTTCTGTGTCTTCACATCCACTGCAGCCTACGGGGTCAATCCAGATAATATGGCAAGACTCTATGCAGCCGCGACTGGAATTGAGATGACTGAAGATGAGTTGATGCTCACAGGTCGAAGAGTTTGTACCTTGGAGAAAGCATTCAATGTAACTAGGGGTGCAACTCGTGCACATGATAATCTACCTTGGCGACTAATGAATGAAGGTGCAGCATCTGGACCATTAAAGGGAGCAACTAACTCTCAAGAAGAGCTAGATGAAATGCTTGACGAATATTACGCACTTCATGAGTGGGACAATGAAACAAGCTGGCCAAAAAGAAGCACCTTGGAGATGCTAGATTTGAAAGATGTAGCAGACTACTTGGAGAAGCTGGGCAAGCTCCCGAAGGAGTAGAGGGGAACTGATCCCCTCCGCTTTCTTTTGTTATGAACAATGAAACATGATAATCTAGAGAGGAATGAAGTAAATGAAAGGATTCAAAGAGTTTGGAGTTGCCATGACTGGCGTTTTCCCAGTAAAAGAAGCAGTAGAATTAGCTAAGTTAGCAGAATCAACGGGTCTTGGTTCAGTCTGGTTTGCTGAGGATTACTTCTTCCGTGGTGGTATTCCTTACATGGCTGCCGCAGCTATGGCTACTGAAAAGATTAGAATTGGCCTAGGAGTTGTAAACCCCTACTCACGTCACCCTGCACTAATTGCAATGGAGTTTGCCACACTGGATGAGATGTCTAACAAAAGGACTGTTTTTGGTCTTGGTTCTGGCGTACCCTTCTGGATGGAACAGATGGGAATCTATGATAAAAAGCCTATATCCAGAACTCGGGCTTGTGTCGATCTGGTTAGGAAAATCATGACCGGAGAAAACATCAATCATGAAGACAAGTTCTTCACCGCTAAAGACATCAAACTTGTCTTTGAACCTGTTCGAAAGAGCGCCCCGATATACTTGGCATTTGAAGGACCCCAGGGTCTAACTCTATCAGGTGAAATTGGAGATGGCGTCATTCTTTCAATTTTTTGCACACCGGGATATGTGAAATTTGCCTGGGATAAAGTAGCAGAGGGAGCAAAGAAAGCTGGAAAGTCGTTAGAAAACTATGAGATGGTTGCTTACATGCCAATGGTCATAGATAATGATCTTGACAAAGCTTTAGGCATTGCAAGAGAGTTCTCAAAATTGTATCTTCCACACTCTCAAGCAGGAGGTCCGTTGATGTCGCATGCGGGTGTTAAGGCTGAAGAAAACCTTGCTATGGCGGAGGCAGTAAAGAAGGGAGATGATGCTTTGTTATCTCAACTAATCACAGATAAGATGTTACAGGAGCTTTGTGTTGTTGGGGATAAGGATACTTGCACAAAGAAACTTCACCAGATGGTTGATTCTGGAGCAAACACCCTTGTTGCATTCCCAGTCCCCGGAACAGAACCCCTTGAAACAGTAAAGATTTTGGGTACTGAAATTATGCCACGGTTCAAGTAACTTGTGATGGATTTGATGCGATGCACGAACAGTTAGAACCCTTCTGTTTAGACGATGCTGAGAAACAAGATATGCCTGTTTCTGCAAAGAGAAGGAATCGATTAGTTGCATACATCGCTACGTTCCTTGTAACTTTTACTTTGGGAACCACAGAAATATTCGCTCCCTGGTATATTGGTGCACTTGGAGGGTCTAACTTTGAAATGGGCTTGACAATGGGCTCATTTGGAATCGTCTACATGATATCTCCTGTACTTGGTGGAATATTTTCCGACAGAATAGGAAGAAGAAAAGCACTATTGATTGCTACCACTGCATACATATTGGTACTAGTACTATTTCTCAATCCATTTGCGTCTCCTCTCTACCTCATTGTAATCAGAGCATTGGAAGGACTGGTTTTTGGTTTCATTGCACCCTCAAATCAGGCAATGCTAGCTGAATTAACCCCAGAGTCGGAGGTTGCGGTTCTTGGTAACTTCTCAACATGTTGGAGTGCAGGGATGATCTTCAGCCCCTTTGTCTTAACATTCATGAGCAACAATTACGGATCCACATCTGGTATCTATGTTGTTATAGCAATTGAATTGATAATGCTGGGGCTCATTGCAGGATTTCTGCAGGGTTATCGTAGAAAATCGTTGTCAGCATCCACCAACGAGGAAGACATTCAAGATACTGACATAGATACACCACCATCAAAGACAAGTCCGCGTTTCCTCGCCTCTTACCTTTCAATAATGCTTTGGGGGGTGATCTCCACTATTGTACTTGCACTCTTTCCAGCATATGTAGAAACATTACCCGGATTGTCAACTGGAGATTGGGGTATCATGCTTTTAGTATGGAACGGAGTTCGAACAATCGCATTCATAATAACTGCAAAACTTCCGGAAAAATCCATGCCTTCAGTGATTTTGCTAGGGGCGGTTCTCTCAGCTATTTCTTCAGGTATCATTTTCGTATTTACTGATTTTTGGATGCTTACGATTTCTATGGCGCTTTCAGGAATTGCAGTCGGGTTTAGTTACCTAGGAGCACTCTATCTCATTGTGTCAGCTACCAAGGTCGAGAAAGGAGCATATGCAGGATTGGTTGAAAGTATGGGCGGAGTTGGGTTATTTGTAGGTCCTATTTTTGGAGGATGGCTAGCAGATTTCAGTGGTGAGCTTCCCTATCTCATGTGTATGATTCTATCGATTGTAGTATTTTTGGGAATCATCCCACTTCTCAGAAAAGATCGGAATTCCTCAAAGAATTAATTTACTCTTTTAGTACGTCATCGAAGGCTCCTTTCAATGAAGGCGCTTCGTTAATCTTTTTCTTTGGTGGAAATGGATAAGCTACTTTGCTGTGAGTTAGCCCAGACTCTACAAGCATGAAGGCAGTTTTTACTGCTACAACCCATGGATCAAGAATAGGAATTCCTAGGTCCAACATAATTGGTTCCAAGTCAATTTCATGTGATAAACCCGTACAACCAAGAACAATGACATCTGCCCCATCTTCTTCAATAGATATCTTACAGAGTTGACGTAGCGCTTCTTGGGTTTTCTCAGGGTCTTTTCGTATATCAAGTACAGGCATTTGCAGAGATCTAACACCAGTACAAAATGCTTCGAGTCCTTCCTTGCGAACTCCAGCTTCCATACATTTCTTGAGTGAGTTTCCCTGAACAGTCACAATACCAAATTTGGATCCAAGTGTTAATGCGAGGTGTAAAGCAGAATTTCTTGGCGCAACTACAGGGATTTTCGAAACCTCACGAGCTGCATCAAGAATAGGATCACAGGCACAATCTATTACAATAACATCGTACCCTTCATTATTAGCTCTAACGACCTGTTCAAGAATGAAAGGAGCATTGTATGCTTCATCTACATGAGACTCAACACTATGAGTTCCATGTCTGGGAGTCAAATTTCCAATTTCACTTCCAGGAGGAACAAATGACATGACGAAAGATTTCTTCTTTGGGTCTGTCCACCAATCGATGCCTGTTGCCCCAATTAGAGCCAATTTTGCCATTATTCACACCATCAAAACGCACTTTCTAGTGTAACCGTCCAATAATCTCTTCCATTGGCTTATATTCTAATTCAGGATGGCCATATCGCTCTGGTGAAAATGCTTTCTTCCCAATTTCTGTACTACCTGCAAAACGAAGACGTTCATGGGCTGGGACAGCAGTCACAACAACTTCCAATCCTTCCTTCAGATTTGAACTCATGACTCCATGGCCAGTATCAGGATAATGCATACAGATCAAATCGGGAAACATTACTACTGGCTCATCATCACAACTAGCCATCATGTATTCATTTTTGACAACAATCTCAAATCGACCTTTGATATCATCGGGTTTAATCTTCACTAATACATGCCAGTGACCAGCGCGATCTTCTCCCTTGACCTCTTCAATCATACCACGAGTTAGAACTTGTCCACCCATGACATCAAGGAAAGCATCGATAGGATTGGTTTTGTTTGCATTAGCATCTCTCACTGCAACACCTAACTCAATTGACATTGATATTGAATTAGGAACTACAGCTTTCTTGAGTTGAGCCCCTGATTGATAGTAGTGATTATTCGCTCCAGCACCACCATCTTGAACTACGGCGAAACGACCAATTTCATCTGCAAGTGCGGGACTTGTGGTCTTGTCAACAATAATGATACTACCGTTTTTGGAAACTACTGGCATTGGACAAAGCTCGATTCCGTAACCTACGAAAGTAATCATTTGGGTTTCCGGTGCTGAACGACCAAGCCCGTCACCATCAACAGTGGTTATGCCAACTCGTGCTGCAAGAGAGAGCATCACTGTGGTGTTTGTTCCACCAAGTTCGAAGGGAACAAGATGGTTGACTTTCTTGCCAGTGATTCGTTCAGAAATCTTCATCGCTTCATGAAGTTCGTAACGGGTTTCCCAAGTTTCTAACATATTTCCAATTGATTTGAATGCAGAAACAGAGCCCATGTATCCACCACAAACGATGAAAGCATCATCCTTGATATCTTCAGGATCGATGATTTCATAGACTCGATCACGTTGATAGTCCCAATCAACCATTGGTTTCCCAAAGGTAACCGGGTCTCCTCCGCCACCAGTGCCAAGTATACCAACACCGGTAAGCATGTCATAGGCGTTTTCTTTAGACAACTTCATTCATACCAAACCTCAGATTGTAACGATGTTATCTAGTCAGCATTTCTTTCGCCATCCATTGAATGAACGATTTTGTACCAACGCTTCTTTGTACCAATCTTTGCACGCCGTTTCCATCCACGGGATTTTGGTTCATCTTCAATTATTTTGTGAATCTTATTTGCACGGGCAATTACAAAGTCTTTCTGTTCCTGAGTGATGTCTGGTACAGTTGGAACAAAGTTGATGAATTTTTTGATGTTTTCAGTTACTGTGTAATAGAAACCCCAATCATCTGCGAGTATCTTAGCAATAAAGGGTCCATTCACTTTTGTATCGTCTAGTTCCTCACTAATATCATGTGCCAGAAAGGTGATAATCAGGTCTTTCAGGTCCTTTGCGTTGATCTCGTAGATCTGAGTCTTCTCAAGGAACAACTCCGCTAATGGTATTGTTGGCTTATCAACTTCCAATCTCTTATTCTTCTTGAAATCAATTTTATGACAAAAGTCTAGATGGTCATAGAAGACATCAACTTTCCTGCCTGTGTTCTTGTCAATGAACAGATCTCTAAGAGTTGTTGCTCTAGCAAAACTTGGCGGCACCCAATGATATCCCAGGTCATCTCTAAAGAGATTGACGATTTTCCCCTGATGTTTGTAGTAAGACATGTAGTCAATATCAGTAACTTCTCGCCCCATCTTAATGTGCAGATCAGAATATTCCGGGCTCTTCAATCTAAAAGCTAAGCAGCCGATAATTCGAAGAGGAAGTCCCAACTCAGCACCAACCTTCTCGATTCGTAGTGCCTCTTCCATGAAATCTTCAAGAATTGGACCATATTTTCCTGTCAATTGTCGTTTACACCTCGCAGACATACACTAGTCTGTCTATCTTGTGAAAGCTATACGACATTAATATCTTGTGTCTTAACGAAGAAAAATACGATTTTTTAAACTATTTCTTAAAGTCAATATTTTCCGTTAAACCATTAAACTTTAAACTAGGAATGACTGATTTTCATCAACTGGTGGTCTACCCTGCGGGCATAGATTACCAAAAAGACAATAACTGAGGTAAAGAAATGAGGATTTTCCTAGCAGCAGACCCACACGGAAGCCAGCAAACATGGGAGAAAATGTGCCGAGCTCCCAAAGTCTTCAAAGCTGATGTAGCGATGATGTCCGGAGACCTAACGGGCAAAGCAATCATGCCAATTATTCAAGAGAAGGAAGACAGATGGTTTGTTCAACCACATGGTAAAAAGAAGACCATCAAGAAGCAGAAGGATTTAGACAAGTTCATCAAGTTCACAAAAGATGAAGGATACTATCCCAAAATTCTAACTCCTGATGAACTTGAAAAACTAAAAGAAACTGAGGGAGCAATTACACAACTCTTCCAGGATCTCATGGTCGAGAGAATGCAAGAATGGATGAATATGGCTAATGAGAGAATTCCCGAAGATGTGATGGTTGTTGTCAACCCCGGGAATGATGATGACTACTCCATCGACAAGGTCATTGATGATGACCCTAGAATCATCAATCCTTTGAAGAAAGTCATAGATATTCATGGATATCCGATGATTAGCCTTGAATGGGTCAATAATACTCCTTGGGACACACATCGAGAATGTCCAGAAGAAGAGATGTTGGAGAAGTTAGAAGTAGAATTTGCAAGGCTTGATACAGATGACTATTCTAATGTTTTGTGCAACTTTCACGATCCTCCATTCAATTCTGGTCTGGACACAGCTCCAACTTTAAACGAAGACCATACTATAAAGAAGTCAGGAGCTATGGAAGTTCTAGGTCCTGTTGGTAGTAAGTCAGTTCGAGCGGTGATTGAAAAGTATGAACCTCTCTTAGGAATGCATGGTCATATTCATGAGTCTCACGGATTCCGTAAGATTGGTCGTACTCTATGTGTTAATCCAGGGTCTGAATATAGAGAAGGTATCCTGAAAGGATTCATCATCAATATCGACGATGGTGAAGTCAATGCAGGACGAGTAGAACTTTAGATTTTCATAGAATTTTGAGAGTGTGAAATCACTCTCATTCTCCTTTTATTTCCAAATATGCCTTTTTTGGTTCTTTATTAAATATCCACTATTTTCCGTTGTAAATATAAAGGAGTATGTCTTAAATATACTTTAACTTCATAAAGAGTAGTTGTGTTAAGATGACATTAATATTGAAAACGAGAACCGATGTTGAAGACCTTACAACAGGTTGCACATTCTTTGGGACCGGCGGAGGAGGGGATAAGCAACTTGGGCTTGACATGCTTTATCCTCACGTTGATGCTGGAAAGAGAATTGAGATCATTGATGTTAAGACTGTAAAAGATGATGATTGGGTAGCTTCTCCGTATTACTCTGGAACTATCGCACCACCAACCCCAGAAATTGAAGCTCTTAGATCCCGATTTCCAATGGACTACTATGAGAAAGAATTAGCTTTAGGATTAGCTACTCTAGAAGATCATATGGGAATCAAATTTGCTGCAGTAGCTCCTTTCGAGCTAGGTGGAATAAATACTCCAGCACCGATTGATGCAGCTGTTAAGCACGGTATTTCGTGTGTTGATGGGGATTATGCTGGAAGAGCTGTGCCAGAAATATGTCAGAACACAGTTTGTGTACATAAATTCCCAATGACACCAATGGCACTCATTGACTGGTTTGGAAACAAGAGTATCGTCGATCATATCATTAATTATGAAATGGGAGAACGAATTTCAAAGGGTCTAAGTGAGGTTGCCTGGGGAAGACTTGGAAATGTTGCATTCCCAGTGCAAGGTAAGCAATTTCATGAAGCTATTATTCCAGGAACCTTGACTAAGAGTTACGAAGTTGGAAAGATTATCAGAGAAAGTCGCGAGTCCGGAGATGACCCTGCAGAGAGAATTGTTGAGAAATTCGGTGGCTGGGTCTTGTTTAGAGGAGAAGTTGTTGGCAGAACCTGGGAAAATCGAGAGGGATACATGTATGGAGAAACAGAGATCAAAGGAAGTGGGCTTAAACCAGGTTCAAAGATGAAGATCTGGTTCAAGAATGAGAATCATATCACATGGTTGGATGGAAAACCATGGATTACAAGTCCAGATATCATTGAAGTAATCGATGCGAAATCTGGTGAACCGATTACCAATACTGACATCAAAAAGGGAAATATAGTTAGTGTAATCGGCATGAAGATAGAACCAATCTTTAGAACACCAGAAGGGTTGAATGTTTTAGGACCAAAACATTTCGGATTCGACTTAGAGTATAAGCCAATTGAAAATCTAGTATAACCGCAAACGAGGGCTAGCTTGCCATAAGGCTAGCCCTCACATGAAGAAACACACAGGAAAACCATTATTTCTTTCTGCGTTCGGCCATGATTCTCATTGTGTAGTGCTTACGGAGACCGCTTGGTTCTTGAATAATTTCTACACCCTTGAAATCATTGTTATAGAACTTGGTCAATTTCTTTTCGGATTTAATATCCTCCATTCGCATTATACGAGCAGCATGATAGATCAACGATTGAACCCAATCAAACAGCATTTTATGTTCCTTGGCAAGAAGAATGGGATTGTTACTAGTATAATCAAAAATAGCCCAAGCTACCTTTCTGTTATACCACGCATTCGTTATTGCTGAAAGAAATACGGAACCAACCGCAATTAGAGCTAACGGGATATTGATATCAACAATCCATGCTACACGGAATATCCATCCAAAGACAAGCAGAGGAGCTGAGATTGTTAAGAGTGCAAGAGCGGTAAATGCGATGATCTGTCTATTTTTCAGCAAATTTTCGACTCTTGGAACACCAGGACCCACAGCCGCAAATTTATGCAAGATACCTCTCATAGTTGGCCACTGCGAAATGAATCCTCTAGGCAACTCGCCTTTCTTTTGTCTTTTAACTATAAATGACAAATCAAAACATCGATAGATACGGTATCCGTCAATTACAGAAATTAGACTTCTAGTTAGTTTAAGGTCTAGTTCAGAAGGGTCGAATTTGAATTCAGTGATTGGAACACCAAGCCCCTTCTTCTTCTTTGGCTTTTGGCTCATCTTAAGTAGTCCTCTATTGGTGGTCGAATGGATGGTGACATATTAAGATTTGGGATTTCTAATACCGACTTCTTTAAGAGGTAGTTAACTTCTGCCCGACAATAATACAAAGGTGAAGGAATCATATGTTAGATGACGCGGACCTCTCAGATTACGAATATATTGGAACTCATCCCTATTCCGAAAAACCAGACAAAATTGCGATTGGTGCACAAGGAATTCGATTTGTACTTCACAGAACAAAGAAAAGAAAATCCTACCAAACATCCTACAACCTGGATTGGGAAGAGGTCATCTCCTTCGAATGTACTGAAGTTAACTACTGTAAGGAAGATAAATCATGGCCAATGGATGAGGAACCAGTTGAAGATCTCGATATAATCGGACCAGCTGGTATGGCGTTCTTTTTCCTAATGCCCAAGGCACCAGGAATTCTTCAAATTTGGTCTTTCATCCCTATTGAGGATGTAATCCACGTACGCAAGCTTATAGAGCAATACACTAACAGATCTCAACTACCTCGTCTTGCACATCATGGAAATGCTGCGGCTGTACGATATATGTTGGATCACTGCACAATACGTGAACGCCATGAAACAACATGGCATGATTGGGTAAAGACCGGACCACTCCTAGGAAAACCAAGAAAGAAGTTTCGCGAGAGAGGACCAGATTACATATTTTGTGAGGAAGGTCTGGGAATTGACTTCTATGGGGCTGGAGAGATGCTTGAACAAATGTCAACATTTTGGCCTTGGAGAGTGATTGAGAATATTTGGCTCGATGACTATACAATCCTCTACAAGTGGTATGATGATGCATATGTCTTTCGTCAACAAGTCTGGGATAAGGATGAAAGAAGTACACTCTTGGAAGCAGCAATGAGTGCAATTGCTGCATATAAATCATCAGATGATACATCAGAGTTTCTCATGATCAGACCAGTATCATTTCCATCATATTTCTACACAACCTGGGAAAAACTAGACCCGCTTTCAAGCAAAGCAAGTCGTAATGGTTACCCACCAGTTTACGATTTTATTGAATAATAGAACAGGTCTATTCTACCAGCACACCGAGCAAGAGAGATTCACTACTTATCTTATCGTAGATATTGCGTTAGAAGAATTTGTTCAGAAAAAATAAAGGGGGAGAAGAGAGCAAAGCTCTCTTCATTATTCTAAGTAGACTACTCAGGGGGTAGTTGACCGAAGATGGCTGACATCTCGATACCCTTGGCCTTGTTCTTAGCACCATAGTACATGTATGCGAGTTGACCGATTACGTACACTATCACAGTGAATAGAATTTCAAACTGTGCTGCGGGTACGAATGCAATCATTGCATAGAAGAATACAGCACCAGATACCAGACCGCCGATCGCTATTAGGGGTATACCTAATACCTTCCAGCCGCCACTCCGCTCCCACAACGTAGGCCTATAGTATGGTAAGGACACTGCTGCCAGCGCCATCTGCCACCTAATGAATACATAGGTGAAAGCCACACCGATCAATGCTCCTAGAGCAGTTGCGTATACCATCTGTAGATAAGTGGCATAGACAAGTGTTGCAGTAGAGAGGATCAGCCAGAAGTATAGGGAGATGTGTGGTACGTGATACTTCGGATGTACTTTTGCGAATGATTCGGGACAGAACCGGTCCATCGCCATTGAATGGAATGGCCGCGTTACCCAGAGCGCGTTGCTCGGGGAGTCTAGCACACTCGCAAATATTGGTCCTAGGATGACAAACCAAGCTAATGGGTTACTTCCAAGTGCAACAGCTGCATAGTTCCCAAATCCGGGCATAAATCCGCCGCCGAGGTTTGCATTATACAGGAATGAGCCCATTGATGATTCAAGCGCAAATCCTGATAACAGGAACATTACTGTAATTCCAGCCCAGCCACCAACGTTGCTCAGCGGAATATTCTTGCTTGGTTGCGAAACTTCACCAGCTACCGGCATAATGAGATAAGGCCACATCATACCGACCGTTACAATCAACGCCGGACCAACTGCTCCAGCATTAAACGTTGTATACGTTGGTAAATCAACAGCTGCTATTGTTCCTTCAACTGTAGCATAACTACCTGCGCCAAAGACGTTATCCCAAACAGTGTCTGTAATGGGTGTCATCAACAGAATTATGTCGCCCACTAATAACGAAGCAATATTAATGATACCTAATACGATTACGAACCATCCAAGCCATTTTATGCTCAGATAACTAAATACGAATCCTATCAGAATCATTGAAAATGCTGCAATGAATAGTGGAATTGGTTCATTCAAGGTAGCTGCTAAGCTTAGTAAGCCAGCATCGCCATTAGCACTGCCAATGACGTAAAGACCACCTGCAAATATTTGTACCGCGAAAAAGCTACCAGTTCCCCTAAAGACAGGGTTCGTGATAACAGATCGCCAGCCTTCCATGACACCAAAGATTGGTGAAAGACCTCTACCAGTAAAGTGGTATGAGGCACCAGACCTTGGCATCGCAAGCATTAAGCACATTAGTGCAAGGGCTTCGAAGAATACTGCGGCCCCAGCCAATGCGAACATTGGTACTAATTGTGCACCTGGATTCCAGGTTGAGATCTGTGGACCAGCAAAGTGGAACCACGGACCTAAGGTTAGTGCAATTGGAAGAATGATAGCGAAACCCGTACCTACTTCTTTTACTAGGCCCGAGCTTTCACGTACAAAGAGAAGCTTTTCTTCACTCAATTGTGTTGTTCTCCTTTTTTTTATTTCTCTCTCACGATATGACAGGATATCGTATCGTGATAGTATATTTCATAATCGCCCCGATATTTAAGTTGAATGGGTTGTTAAAGTTGAAATTAAACCCACTCTTTAAGCGATGTTTATTCAGAAATGTTAACGATAGATAACGCAAGAGATGGAGTTCGCCTATTCACGTACTTGTCACGTATCTATGATGAACGACGAAGTCTTCTGAAGAATTCTGTATCTAGCACAAGTACCTCAACATTTTTGCTTCTAACACCCGTTCTGCTCTCGATAAGTATGTTTAGGAGGATTTCAACGTCCATGAGATGGACGGGTGGAACTGATAGCTTCATACCCCTTGTTGAAAAACCTAGAGCTTCCTTCTTTCCTTCTTCTGAAACAATCCCATTTGATATCAGTACACCTTGATTCGATCCATGAGTAGGAAGAGACCCTCGAATCTCACGAATGACCTCTATCCCGATTCGTTCGTCAAAACTACACTTCTTAGCATATACAACGACTGGTGACCTGCCACCATCATCACGCCAAGAAGTTAGAAGTACAACGGTTCCATTGAATCGATCAACTTCTTTTGTATCTTCAACTATAGCTCGAATATTTAGCAGTACAATTTTAGCTAGCTCGTCGAATCCCTCAAGATCAAGCTTGGCAATTTCATGGCGCATTTCTCTACGCGTAGCGTTGTTAAAGTCATCAGCTCGAGCACTAACCTCTGAAACTAATTCCGCATCTACAACTCCTTCGCAGACCTCATTATACTGATAGAGACCCGGACCTATTCGGAGAAAGTAAGCAGGTCGTTTGCTCACTTGTGCTTGTTTTCCCTCAATAGACAAAGAAGCTGAAACTGATGCGGGGTCCCTAGCTAGTGCTTTTGCAATCTTCTTGTAATGAACAGGTTCAGCGCGAGCATTCTCAGCAAGCCATTCTCTCAGGGTTTGTCGTTGTTCTTTAGCATCAGCCAAATCTATCGCAACCATTGATAATCAAGGATTATGTATTACCAGCGCGCTCCGTGAAATACCAAGGTACATCCTTTGTGGCACCAGCAACGTGCGTTCACACTACAGGCAGGTTATAAACTTTAACTATAACTTTAACTAGTATATTTAGGTGGTTAAACATGGCGGATAATTGAGATGACTGAGATTTTTGTCAAGCTTATGAATAAGGGAATCAAGTATTCAGAGCACAATAAGTTCCCATACAATACAACTGATGGAGCTACTATTGAAGACCTCATCGGAGACTTACACGAGGACTATGGCGAAAGGTTTGATGTTTATCTTGAAGACAAAAAGGCAAGATCTCTCCGAAGGGAAACCATCATCTTTGTCAATGGGAAGAACAGTGTTTCAACTGGAGGGCTAAAGACTAAGATATCGAAAGGAGACCTCATTGTCTTTATGATTGCAGCTGTAGGTGGCTAAGAGATAGGGAAGAGAGTTCAGTCATCTGGGAAATAGTCTGCATCAAGGATTTCTTCATCTACAATTCCTGCAGCAACAGCTATGAGTTCTGCAACATCCAATACTCGAGCCTCAATTTTGGCGGCATATGTTCCGTGGGTTAGATTCAATTCACAAGCTGGACATATTGATGTCATGAGTTCTGCTCCAGTATCAATGAAATCTTGGATTCGTTCTACTGCAACCGTGTTCGAGTGGTCTTCGTACATGATCTTAACGGCTCCACCACCCCCACAGCAAAAAGCATCTTCCTTGGTTCTAGCCATTTCCACGAATTCAATACCGGGAAGTGCTTTGAATATATTGCGAGCAGGATTGTAGATATCCCTGTACCGTCCAATTTCACAGGGGTCGTGATATGTCACCTTCTTATTGATTGGAACCGTGAACTTGAGTTTCTTCTTCTCAACAATTTCTTCTAGAACCTCGCTTGTGTGTCGCACTGAAATTGGAAACTTGTCCATTCCTAATAATTCGGGATATTCCTCATCGAAGGCTCTGAAGCAACTTGGACAAGGTGTGATTATCTCTTTCACGCCACGTGCTTGAAGTTTCTCTAAGAAATCCCTTGCCCATTGTTTTGCGTTTTCAACCTTTCCAGTGACCCATAGAGGAGTTCCACAGCATGTCTGGTCATCTCCAAGAAAATCAAGAGCGTATCCTGCTTTTTGGAGGACTTTGACAAGGATATTGGTCTTCTCCTTGAATCGGTGACTAGCAAGACAGCCCGGATAGAATAGAGTGCCCGAGCCTTCAGTGAATTCTAAACCCTTAGTCCATTGATTGTGTATTGATGGTGTATCTGCAAAAATATTTCCACTTGATAGCGCCGTTTCAGCCATAGTATCACCGCCCTCAGGGATTTTGATACCGAGGTCAACAAAGTCAGCTCTCATAGCTTTTGTTATTGCAATTACATCGATCTGAGCTGCCTTCTTGCATTCCTCTTTGCATCGAGCACACATAAAACATCCAAAGATACGTTCAGCAAGGTCTTCAGAGTAGTCAAGGTCTCCCTCAAGAATTCCACGTGCGATAGCCATTCTACCACGAGCAGTTGATGACTCCCAATATTGAGTAAAGATTTCAGGACATCGATCGTCAAAGTCGATTCCCTTACAATAGTTACACCTGCCGCAAGCGTAGATCATGTCCTTGTATTCTTCGATTCTCATCGCAACTCCTCCTCAGGAATAAAGATTCCACGCTGCAGTATATTCTTTGGATCAATGGTTCTTTTCATAGTCTTCAGAAGCCGATAGTAACCTGTATCACGGGAGGCGACAATATTTCGAAGACCATCCCGTCCACCTATGCCGTAGGGTACAACTGGCCCATCTAGAATGATCTCATCAATCTCATCACACATCTTAACAAGTTCATCCCATTCATCAGGCTCATGATAGTTTGTGACCATGAAAGCTAGCCAGCGCCTTGGTAGAACCTGACCACCAAAACCCGCCTTAGTATATCCACGCTTTCCTATTAGCTCATTCTTCCAGATATCATACATGAACTTGATGTCATCTATACGCAAGGTGCCAGACCCAAAGAAGTGCCAAACTCCAGCTACAAAGAGGTCTGTGAGACCAGTCAGAATGTGACCATAATAATCGTCAGCAGGAGCACGGTCTCCAAGCTCGCCTCCTAGTTCCTTCACTTTTGCGATGATCTTTTCTCTTCTGTGGTTAACAATTTCTTCCTCATATCCAAAGATATCCATCATCAGCATGAAAACATCAGGGGCACTTGGGTCTACCCAGAGATAGATTCCCTGCAAGTACTCGTCACCCACATGTCGGTTGATAAAGTGTCCAAATTCAATCACACTGTCAAGAGTGGGCATTATAGCCACGAGTCGTTCTTGAATATCAGTTGCAGGTCTTATTCTCATTGTAAGTTCAGTACAGATTCCAAGAATTCCTTCTGCTCCAATAAACATTCCAGCCAAATCAGGACCCAGACATTGTCTCTCAAACTTACCAGCACTTGGCCAAGCAGCTGAACCAGTTTGGACTATGTCACCATTGGGTAGAACCATCTCAAGTGTCACAACATCGTTGTTACCATGAGCACCGAATTTAGCAGTAGAATGAGGTCCACTGCCAGCTTTCATAACTGATCCGCCAACAGTCATTGCAGGACCGCCTGCTTCACTGCAGAGATATGTCAAGCCTTGCTTTCTGAGTTCCCTATCGAGCTTCGCCCAGGTGCAGTTTGGTTGAACAGTTACAACAAGATCCCTTTCATTAATATCTACAATCTTGTTCATCTTACCCATATCTAACATAATACCGGGTTCTTGAGCTAGAAATGCATCCCAATGAGATGTACCACCTCCTCTCACATATACAGGAACATCTTGTTCATTTGCAATCTTCAAAATACCCTGAATTTCCTCACGGGATTCGGGAATCACAACGTGCGTGGGAAGTTTCTGCTTTGCAGGGCTTAAGTCCCGACTATAAGGGATGAGATCAAAGTCTTTATCACTTACTCGAGCAGGGCTGACAACTTCGCCCAAAAGTTTGGTAACCTTCTTGACATCAACCATTTGAAACACTCCATCATTGGTCTCGGGTAGCTACTGTAATAGAACTTGATTTACAATAGACGCACAATTAAGACCTATGTTATTAACTCTTCTTAAAGTAAGGAAGCTATAGAGCTTCTTTAATATCCGAATGTACATATTTAGATTACAATGAAGTCGAGAGAGAGAGTCATTCGAACTTTGAATCATGAAGAACCAGATAGAGTGCCTCTAGATTATTGGACAACACCAGTAGCATATGAGAATCTACGTGACCATCTTGAACTGAAAGCCCCAGAAACTCAAGAGTGGGGAATTATGTCCAATTGGAAGATTTCAGAAGAAATGCTCAATAGACTTCATATCGACTTTCGCAGAGTTTACATGAATCCATCAGCCAGTTTCAAGATGAAGACATATCAAGATGGAACAACAGATTCGGAATATGGGTTCAGAGGAAAGTGGTTTGGACCGTATTGGGAAGTGACTCATTTCCCCTGGGCAGAATTTACTGAAGTAGAACAGGTTGAAGAATTCGAGATGCCGGATGCAGATGATCCATCTAGGCTGGAAGGTGTAGCTGAGTGGGCACACCATCTGCATGAAGAAACAGAATATGCAACAATAGGAATGGTCGGAGGACCTTGGGGAGCATTTGAAATATGCGAACACTACATGAGAGGATTCGATAAGTTCCTTATTGATTTAGGTACAAACAAGAAACTAGCAGAAGCAATGATGGACAAGTGCGTGGATTTCGCATTAGATATGAATAGAGTGCTTCTTGATGAAGTGGGAGAGTATCTAGATATAGTTCAGGTGGGAGATGATCTTGGACATCAGCATGGACTTATCATCAGTCCCAAGATGTATAGAGACCTAATCAAACCAAGACACAAGAAGATCTATAGTGAGATTCATAGAAGAGCTCCTCATGTTAAGCTACTCTATCATAGTTGCGGAGCAATAGAGCCCCTCATTGGAGACCTGATTGACGTAGGCGTCGATATTCTCAATCCGATTCAACCTCTAGCGAAAGGAATGGAATCAGAATCACTCAAAGAGAAGTATGGTGATAGACTCTCATTTCATGGGGGTATTGATCTTCTGAGGGCGATGTCTGAACATGGCACATTGGATGATATCCGACAAGAAGTTGACACACGCCTTTCTGCACTAGCTTCTGGTGGGGGGTACATTCTCGCACCAAGTCATAATATCCAACCAGATTCAACTCCAGAGAAGATCCTTAAGATGTACGATTACGCAAAGAAGAAGGGAACATACCCTATCAATATCTAAGGGATAGGTTTCTCTTTGTGTAAATCATGAGGGTCTTTACCTTCATCTAATTTGTCTGCCCACCAATCATCAGTTTCTACAACTTCCTCCGCATGTGTGAGGACTTCTTCTATACGGTTAGCAGGAATCACAACGATTCCATCACCATCACCGAATATTAGATCACCAGGATTAACAGTTACACCACCACAAACAATAGGGCTTTGGACAGATTCCATATTCAAACGTCCTCTCATGGTCCCAGGATGACGACCACGAGCAAAAACTGTAAAGTTCATCTTATCGATATCAAGGATATCTCTTGAAGTCCCATCAATCACCGCTCCTCGGACTCCTTTTGGTATACCAATCTTTGTCAATATCTGACCCCAAGCAGAGCAATCAGTTGCACCGGCCATATCAATGACAAGTAAATCGCCATCAACTGCTTCAGTTCCAAGACTCATGAAGACATCTAGCTGAGTTTCATCGTATGGTCGATTTGCAGGAGCACGAACTAATTTCCCTGTTCTTGCAAAGCCAACCATTCGTATATTCTGTGTCAATGGAATTATTCCTCTATCCATACACACTGTATTCAAACCAATTTCATCAGCAGCATCTGATAACGCTGCAACATATAGCTTCAAGGTTCTATCAATAATTTGTTGTTTCTTGTTAGTCATTTCGCTTACTCTCCATAGCCTTATTCCTTCTCCCAACGATAAATGCAATAATCATCTCCACGCATCATGCACTTTGGAATAGTCATTGAAACATCGGGGTCCACAACCTGACCGATACCCTCATCCATCAAAGTTACCCACTTGCAGATATCCTCTTCAGCTCCTCGGGCCTTGAATGTTTCAATCCAAGGGCAATACGTTACTTTCAGGTCGAATCGCTTATCGGTAATTTCACCAATTGATAATTCAAAGCCAAAATACGGATGAGCTGATTCAAAGAATTCAAAGATTGATTTCAAGTCCCCTTTTCTTAAACCTCCAGATTCAATCCCAGCTTCACCAAGCCTGAGACCATGTTGTCTATTTGCTTCCCCAATTGCTTTGAGTCCTTCTTCTCCCATCAGTTTGCGTACTGCTTCAACGTATACAACATGAGCTTCCGCAAGAGTGGTCATACTGGCTTTTCGTACGTCGTCAGCACTTGGATTAGACACAATTTACACCACAAGATAAGTTGTAAAATACTCACTTCTCCGTATCTTAAAACTCCTCTGACCAGCAATATATTTTTCTTAAAGTAATAATGTACGTTCGAGAGATTATATAAACTGGAAATACCCCCTGAAAATATATCAAGGTGGTTAATTTGCTAGCAGAGAGAAATGTTTCAGTTCCCGAAAGTGAGATCCGTAAGATCTTCAATATGATAACTGGAAGGACCGATGTCTTTGATATGACTGTAGGAATTCCTGATTTTGATACACCAGACCATATCAAAGAGGCTGCTAAGAGAGCAATTGATGATGGTTTCACAAAGTACACGCACAATGCCGGACTTATCGAAGTAAGAGAAACTATTGCTACAAAGTTGAAACGGGACAATGGAATTGATGCAAATCCAGAAAATGAAATTATGTGTACTGCAGGAGGAATGTGTGCACTGGTTCTTGCAAACTTGGTCCTTGTTAATCCAGGCGATGAGGTTATCTACCCAGATCCTGGTTTTGTCAGCCACTATGCTCACATCAAGCTGGCTGAAGGAGTACCAATCCCAGTTCAACTGAAGAAACAGAATGGTTTTGGCGTCACAGCTGAAGATGTTGAGAAATTAATCACTGACAAAACCAAGATGATTGTTCTCAATAGTCCAAACAATCCGTCTGGGGGGATCATCTCCAATACCGAACTGAAGAAGATAGCAGAGCTCTGCATTGAGAATGATATCTACGTTATTTCAGATGACGCATATGAGAGGTTCAGATATGACAATGAAAAACCACTTTTTATCGGAGCACTTCCAGGTATGAAAGAACGGACTGTTTCCATATTCTCTCTATCGAAAACATATGCAATGACGGGTTGGCGGATTGGAGCAGTTTCAGGTTCGAGCGAAATTATTGGAGCAATGACTGGCCTCCAAGAACATATTATTGCAATGCCCACTACTGTGTCTCAGAAAGCCGCAGAGGCAGCATTTGATGGACCTCAAGATTGTGTTGATGAGATGTTACAGACCTTCGCAAAACGGCGTGATATTATCACGAAGGGACTCAATGCTATAGAAGGTGTAGAAATTGATCCACCGGGTGGTGCATTTTACGCATTTCCTGATATTTCATCCTACGGAATGAAATCATATGATCTAGTTATGAAAATCATGAAAGAAACAGATGTAGCCACAGTACATGGGTCAGCCTTTGGTGAATTCGGAGAGGGATTCATCAGACTCTGCTATGCGGTTTCAACAGAAAGAATAGAGGAAGCTATTAGTAGATTGGATTCTTTCCTCCCGAAACTATTGTGAACAGCAAGATAAGAACAGTAATCAATGAATTCAACGGTATGATTTGAGATGACAACCCGGACAAAAAGAATCAAGCAGAGAATGCTTGAATCTGACCCGACAATCTCCTCAGAGAGAGCAGTCCTCTTTACTGATCATGTTAAAGAACATCTATCAGAGCCAACCATAATTCGATTAGCTGGCGCTTTTGCTCACGTTCTCGATAATATGTCAATCAGAATTGAACCAGAAGAATTGATTGTTGGAAATATGGGTCCAACTCCCCGTTCATGCCAGATATTTCCTGAGTACAGCTGGAATTGGATTGAAGAAGAACTGGATACCCTAGATAAGAGAAGGACTGAGCGTTTTGTTATTGCTGAAGATGACAAGGAGAATTTACGAAAAGTCTTCAAATTCTGGAAGGGTAGAAGTACATCGGAGATTGCAGGAGAAATAATACCTGACAAGTCCAAGAACGCATCAAAAGCAGGTCTCTTCACTATCGGTGCTCCCGGAACGGGTATAGGACATGTCATTGTAGATTATCCATTAGTAATGAATCGCGGGCTAAAAGGAATCCTCTCGGATATAGAATCACTGAAAGAACGACACAAGAGCGATAAAAAGAAGGTACAGTTCCACGATTCTGTAAAAATTCAGATTGAAGCAGTTATCAGATTTGCCAAGAGATTCTCTAGCCTTGCTTCAAAGATGGCAGGAGAAGAAGCAGATACTCAGAGAAAAGAGGAACTTAGAGAGATTTCTAGAATATGTGCCAAGGTTCCAACTGAACCTGCAGAAACTTTTCGTGAAGCTCTACAATCATTCTGGTTTGTACATCTATTGATTCAGACTGAGTCAAATGGGCATTCTATGTCCACAGGTCGATTTGATCTGTATATGCATCCATTCTATCAAGAGGACATCAACAAGAACAGAATAACCAGAGAAGGAGCTTTGGAACTGCTTGAGATGCTCTGGGTGAAATTCACCTCACTAATCAAACTCAGAAACGAGTACTATAGCATTGCTTTCGCAGGTCATCCGATGTTTCAGAATCTTACCATCGGTGGACAAGATAGTGCTGGAAATGATACGAGTAATGAAATCACGAAGCTTGTTCTTGAAGCAACATCAAACATCAGAGTGACGCAACCAACAGTATCATTCAGATGGCACAAGAATACTCCGAAGAATCTAAAGTTACAAGTTGTGGAGGTAGTTTCGCAAGGCTTAGGTATGCCAGGGCTCTTCAATGATGAAGCTATCATTCCCATGATGCTTGACAAAGGGACTGATGTGAGTGATGCAAATAACTACTCCATCTTAGGGTGTGTTGAACCAATCATTGAAGGCAAATCGGATCCGAGACCTAACATTGGATATGTGAATCTCCCAAAGATATTGGAAATTACACTCAATAATGGTAGAAATCCTAAAACAGGAGAATTAGTGGGGAAGGAAACCGGAGATCCTAGAGGGTTTACTGATTTCGACGAATTACGGAGAGCATACGAAGAACAAATAGACTACGCAATTGAACTTCTTACTCTCGCAGATAGACAAGCTGCAGGTGTTCTAGCGGAACACAAACCCACACCTTTTATCTCATCATTGCTCGAGGGTTGTCTTACTAATGGCAAAACGATGCAGGATGGGGGATCGACTTACAATTCCGGAGGAATAATGGGAGTAGGAGTGGCTATTGCTGCGGATTCATTGGCAACCTTAAGGAAGTACATCTTCGAGGATAAGGTACTGAGCTTCGACGAAATGCTAGAGATTCTTGTTAATGATTACGAAGGTCATGAAGATTTTCGGGTACGCCTAGAAAATGACTCATGTAAGTATGGAAACGATATTGAAAAAGTAGATTTTCTAGCTCGTGATACTGGAAGAGCTTTCTGCAATGCTATTCAGAGTAGAATGACCATAAGAAATGGACCTTACCATGGAGCCTTATTTTCAGTATCAATGTATATCCCTCAAGGTGACGCACTAGGTGCAACACCAGACGGAAGAAAGGCCGGAGTAATGTTGTCCGATGGAGTATCTCCAACTCAAAACAGGGACACACAAGGTCCTACTGCAGCTATGAAATCTGTAGCGAGGTTGGATCATTCACTCTGCTACAATGGAACTCTGTACAACATGAAATTCACTCCAGACTTCTTCGCTACAGAACAGAGACGCAAGAAGTTCATTGGAATGGTTGACGCATATTTTCAGATGGGTGGATTCCACGTTCAATTCAATGTAGTATCCAAAGAAACCCTTGAGGATGCCAAGGTGAATCCGATGCAGCACCGAGACCTCATTGTTAGAGTTGCGGGATACAGTGCGTACTTCATAGAATTGGATCCATTTGTACAAGACGAGGTCATTGCAAGGACCGAATTCACTGTTTAATAATGGGCATACTCGGGAAGAGATTTAACATATGCTGGACTTGCATAAACTAAGTTAAACTAACTTTGAGTTGATACGTATGACCTACGATGTTGTCACCTTTGGTGAAGTGATGTTAAGACTTTCACCACCAGATTTCATGCGATTCGAACAGACAACCAGCTATAATGCTCATGCTGGTGGTGCTGAGATGAATGTAGCAGTAGCTTGTGCTAGACTTGGACTGAACTCTGCATATGTTACAAAACTTGGAGATAATTCAATAGGTCATTTCATTAGAAACAAAGCAAGAGAGCATGGTGTAGATATATCACATATACAATTAGACCCCAATAGTAGATGCGGAGTCTACTATGTGGAGTTTGGAGCCGCACCCCGGACAAACAGAGTGATCTATGATCGAGAACATTCAGCAATCAGCAAAATCAAACCTGGTGAGGTTGATTGGACAAAGATACTGAAAGGAACCAAACTATTTCATACGAGTGGCATAACCCCAGCTCTTAGCTCAAGTTGTGCAGAATCAACAACTGAAGTTCTGAAGATTGCTAAAGAACAGGGCTGCAAGGTCTCATACGATGTTAATTACAGAGGAAAATTGTGGACTCCGAAAGAAGCACAGAAGTTCACTGAACCTGCTTCAGAATATATTGATGTTCTAATCACAACTGAAGAGGATACAAAGGTAGTCTATGGAATTGAAGGAAAGAACTACGAGGATGTGGCTGCTAAACTCACAGACAAGTTTGACTTTGATGTTGTTGTAATCACGCTCAGAGAAACTCCCTCTGTGTTGTTAAACAAATGGTCTGTCTTTGCCTATTCTAATGGTAAGGTGTTCAGGAGTCCCACGTATGATGTAGAAGTAATCGATAGACTTGGAGGAGGAGATTCCTGCAGTGCTGGATTCATTTACGGATATCTTGAACTGAAAGATTTACAGAAAGCCGTTGATTTTGGTTCTGCTTTTAGTGCACTGAAACATTCTGTTCCAGGAGACCTCGCCTTTGTGTATAAGGAAGAAGTTGAGAAGTTGATCAAAGGGCGTGAAAGAGGACTAAGGATAGATAGGTGATCATTATGTGGAACAAAGAAAAAGCAATGAAACTCATCTATGATACTGCTCTCATTCCAATTATCAGAGTAGAATCAGCAGACATAGCTTTCAAAGTTGCAGATGCATTTCTCACTGCAGATGTGTTCATCATTGAAGTTACAATGAGCGTTCCAGGTGCCATTGACGTTGTGAAGAAGCTTATAGAGCAATTTGGTGAAAAAGTGCTGATAGGTACAGGAACTGTTCTTGATGGTAAGATGGCGCGTGATGTTATTGATGCTGGTAGTGAATTTATCGTAAGTCCAAATTACTCTCGAGAATTGATTGAAACTGCCAAGGAATTCTCTAAGCCAATTATCCCAGGTGCTCTAACACCAACCGAAATCTATGATGCATACTCGATGGGTGCAGATGCTGTGAAGGTATTTCCATGTGGCACAGTTGGAGGAGCATCCTACCTTAAGGCAATCCGAGGTCCGTTACCACAGATTCCATTGGTTCCAACAGGTGGTGTAAATCTAGAAACTGCGGGTCCAATGCTTGATGCTGGTGCCTTTGCATTAGGAGTTGGTGGCGCAATTACGGATAAGAAAGCAATCAGTGAGGGTAAATTTGAGGTCATTACAGAGAATGTAAGGAAATTTATTGATATTGTTAAGGAGTATAGAAAATAACCCAACCCATCATTAAACTCTCCAACAAAACAACTATAACTCGCGTTTAATGCGCAATGGCATCGGATTGATTTACAATGACTGACGAATTACTTGAACTCATGCAAGAAAAACTCACCGAGGGTCTTGAGAGAGAGAAGACGAAAGAGGCAATCAATGGCTGGGATCGTACTGCGCTCCTAATGCTCAAAGAAGGTTCAGTATACCATTTCATTGTTGCAGATAACACCATCACTATTCACGCAGGACCAATTGACAATCCTGATATGAAAATCCAGAGTGATGAAGATACTATTCGCAAATTATTCCTCGAAGAAACGAGTGCAGCAAGTGCACTATTGAAGAGGAAACTCAAGGTAAAAGGTTCAACATCTGATCTCATGAAGATTAGACATATCTTCTAAGAACTATTTTCTCTGGAGTTCCCATATTGGACAATGGTGTAGTGCAGAAACTTTCAGCAATTGTTGGTGAAGAATTCATTTCCACAAGAAAAGATGTTCTTCTCACTTACTCGTTGTCAGCATCAACCAGTTATGATCCAGTAATACCTGGCGCAGTAGTTAAACCAGCAGATACTCAAGAGGTTTCTGAGATACTGAAAATTGCTAATGAACACAAGATACTAGTGACTCCTCGAGCGGGAGGCTCAAGTCTACAGGGTGAAGTTATTCCGACGGAAGGAGGTCTCGTGATTGACCTACTTCGATTGATGGATATTGAGGTCTATCAAGACCTACGGTCAGTCACAGTTGGGTCTGGAATCAATTTTGGAAAACTGGACAAATTTCTCAACCAGTATGATCTCTGGTTACCAGTATATCCTGGCTCATCTCTATCAGCTACAGTTGCTGGAAATGTTGCAGTGAATGGCTCAGGGTTTGGCTCTCCCAAATACGGTTGTATCGGTGAGCTGGTTTTGGGTTTGGAAGTCGTATTACCAAATGGTGAGATTATACAAACGGGCTCTGAAGCAAATCCCAACGCACCAGGACCGTTTCTTCGTTATGCTTTCGGCCCAGATCTAACAGGTCTTTTCATTGGTTCGTTAGGTGTCTTTGGAATCATTACGAAGGTATCTCTGAAAATCTTCAGGAGAATGCATCACTTCGATTACAACACATATGGTTTCGAAACTCCTCAAGAAGCAGAAAAATTCATTCTGCAGTGTAAGGAGAACGAAATCAGTGCAACTTGGATATCTATCTATGAAGGTCGAATTCTGGATTTCTTCCTTGAGATGGTCGGAGAAGAATATGGGGTCCCACAACACGATTGGCCAACAATTACTGTTTCAATGGTCATAGGTAGGGTTCGTGAGGACCAACTTGCAAGTGATAGTAAGGCAGCCAAAGAAATCTGTGAGCAAACAGGTGGTCATGTCATTGGTATCGTTGAACTACCTAGAGAAGAATGGAATGATAGAATGCGAGAATTTGTTAGATCATCGTATATTCACGGCTGGCATTGGCGAATTTTGTATCATCACCAAACGCTATCACAATGGCATAGAACACTTGAAGAAATGTGGCCAATCTTTGATGAATTTGGAGTCCTAGGCCACACTGCTGGTTTCCAGTCCGGTCATTCTTCCTACAATTATTATCCACAGATCTACTATGACCCTCAAGATAAAGAAGATGAGGGAAAAGCCAAAGCAGCTCATAAGGAATTAGCTAAACGTTTATTCAAGACAGGAGCAGTTCCCTTCAAGCTAGCACCATACTGGGTTGATGGAATAACCGAAATGGAACCATATCTTGAGTTTTTGAAAGGTTTCAGGAGAGCAATTGACCCGAATAATATCATGAGTCCAAGTGCAATCCCTAGAATTGAAGGAGAGGATGAAAAGAGATGAACAAGAAAGTCATTGATGACTTATCAAGAATTGTTGGGAAAGAGTTCATCTCGACAAGACCCGACGTTCTTCTCACTTATACTCAGTCAGCATCAATGGCATCGGATCCAGTTATGCCTGGTGCAGTAGTCAGACCTGCTAACAAGGAGCAAGTATCTGAGATTCTGAAGATAGCAGGTGATAATAAAATCCCGGTAACTCCGCGGTCAGGCGGTTCCAGTCTGCAGGAAGAGGTAATTCCAGAACCAGACGGTCTTGTTGTTGAATTGATGCGTCTAAAAGAAATTACACTGCACAAAGAGCTTCGATCAGTGACAGTTGGTGCAGGTGTTACATTTGGAGAATTAGAGAAGTATCTCAAAGAACATAATCTACTCCTACCAGTGTATCCAGAATCAGCTTTGGTTTGTACTGTAGCAGGTAATGTATCTGTAAATGGGGCGGGACCAGGCTCTAGCCTCTACGGTTGTATTGGTGAACTAGTTCTAGGGATTGAAGTTGTTCTGCCTGACGGGACAATAATCACAACAGGTTCCGAGGCAAATCCTCATGCTTCAGGTCCATACCAGAGATACTCCTTTGGTCCTGACATAACTGGTCTCTTTATTGGATCCCTTGGTAGTTTTGGAATCATTACTAAGGTCTCGATGAAGGTCTACAAACGATACAAATTCTATGATTACAATACTTATGGTTTTGAAACCCATGAGCAATCTGAGCAATTTATGGTTGATATTAAACAAAATGATATCAATGGAATATTCACATCATTGTACGAAGGACCCGTTCTTGAGCTCTTTATGGATATGATTGGAGAAGAACTGGGTATTCCCGCACATGAATGGCCTTTCAGTACGGTGTCCATGACAATTGGTAGTGTCAGAGAAGATTTGATGAAAAGTGATGCAGAACTTGCTAAGAAGTTATGCGAGAAACATGGTGGTCATGTCATAGGAATCTCTCAACTACCGAAACAGGAATGGAGTGGACGACTCTGGTTCTTTGTTCGTGCATGCTACGTCCACGGGTGGCATTGGAGAACGTTGTATCATCACCAAACCCCAACAAATGCCCACCAATCAGTAGAGGTGATTCGTAGAGCGATGGACAAGTACGGTTTCCTGGGACACACGGCAGGATTCGTATCTGGGCATAGTTCATTCAATGCATATCCCCATCTCTACTTTGACCCACAGGACCCCGAAGATGAACAGAAGATTCGGGATGCTCACAAGGAACTTGCTAAGTCGCTCTTCAAGACAGGAGCAGTACCTTTCAAAATGGCAGAATACTGGTCCGATGCGATTGAAGGAATGGACAGTTACATGGCCTTACTAGAGTTAGTGAAGAAAACAATCGATTCACAAAAAATCATGAGCCCACGAAAACTTGGAGGCATCTAAATTGACTGAAGTTGACTTAGAAGAACTAATGGAAAACCTGGCACAATGTAGAAGATGTGGCATCTGTCGGGATGCAGTCTACGAGAAGATGGGCTTTGATGGAGTCTGTCCAGTATGGAAGAACACTGCAGGTTTTGAAACAAGCTTCATGAGAGGACGGATTCAGGTAGCTATCGCTCTTATTGAGGGAAGACTTGAGAAAACAGAAGAGAATGCTGAATCTCTGTACACCTGTACTCTCTGTGGAAGTTGCACAGAAATTTGCGCAGCTGAGTTTGATCCTGCCAAATGCTTGGAATCAGTTCGTCAAGTTCTCAATGAGATTCCAAATGAAGTTCGTGATACACTTGCAAAGAAGATTCTCGAAAATAACAATCCATACGTAGAGGAGAACAAGACTCGAAGAAACTGGGTAAAAGAGGTGGGCTTTGATATTCCTACTACCGGAGAGGTCCTATACTTCACCGGTTGTACTGCGGGTCTTAAACTTCCAGAAACCGCTATTTCTACTGCAAAGGTGCTCAAGGCTGCAGGTGTTGATTTTGCCGTTCTTGAAGATGAACCATGCTGCGGCTCTGTTATGATCAGAACGGGTATGGTGATTGAAGCAAAGGAGAATGCAGAGAAAGCACTTGATATGATATTGAAATCAGGCGCAAAGAAAATCCTTGTAACGTGTGCAGGATGTTTCAAGACCCTTAGAGAAGATTTCAGCGAAAGGTTCGGTCTAGATATGCCAGAAGTATTGCATGTTGTAGAGTATCTTCAATCATTAATCACATCTGGTAGATTCAAGCTGAAGAAATCCGACAAGACTCAGAAGATTTCATGGCATGACCCCTGTCACCTTGGTAGAGCTCTTGGAGTATACGAAGAGCCACGAGAGGTCATCAATGCAATCCCAGGACTGGAACTTGTTGAGATGAACACTAACAGAGAAGCAGCGATGTGCTGTGGTGCTGGTGGAGGTCTCCGCTCGTATGATTCAGGTCTTGCAAAGAAAATCGCCGTGGATAGGATTAGGGATGCTGAAGATACTGGTGCTGAAATATTGGCCACTGCTTGCCCATTCTGTGAACATAATCTGAAAGATGGTGCAGCAAGTATTGAAAGTAACATCAAAGTAGTGGATATCTTAGACCTTCTCGCTCAACGTCTTGAGTAGAAGACTATTCGTTACAAAACTAAGGTGGACGAAGGCCAACAGCCTAGGACTTTTTTTGAGGTCCACCCTCATCTCTTTTCTCTTTAATCATGAGTTGTGCTCATCTCACACACTGCGTCGGTATCTTCCTGAACCCTAAGGTGGAAGACGAATCTCCTGCGACAGAACATTCGTATGCACCTATGCAACGAGGATGCGTCGTTCCCACGACTTTGGTAACGCATAGAGCAACGTGGCATTGACCAGTCGTCCACCAGTACATACGTAACATACCTACATAAGTCTCCTGCCTCGAATAACAATCATCTAACTATTCTATATCTATAGAATAGTTTTTAAGAATAAGACGGGAAATCGGAAGAATAGTACTAGAGGTGGCACCGTTGAACGGAATTAAAGTAGCAATTGTCGGAGTCGGAAACGTAGCAAGCGCTCTCATTCAAGGAGTGGAATACTACAAGAACGCGAAGACAGAAGAAGAAACTGCGGGATTATCATATCCAGATTTCGCAGGATATCATGTTGGTGATATCCAATTTGTAGCAGCATTTGATGTTGCAGACACAAAGGTTGGTTTTGACCTATCAGAAGCAATTTTTGCTAAGCCAAATAATGTCATTAAATTCAAAGAGATATCCAAGACAGGAATCAAAGTCGTGAAGGGACCATTGCTTGATGGTGTTGATGATATTCTAAGAGCTCTCGTTACAGTGTCGGATGCATCCGATGCGGATGTTGTTAAAGTTCTCAAAGACTCAGGTGCAGAGATACTACTCAATCTATTGCCCGGTTCAGCAGAAGATGCTACAAAGTACTATGCCGATATGGCGTTGAAGGCAGGTTGCGCTTTCATTAATGGTGCTCCAATTCCAATAGCATCAGACCTCGAATGGAATAAGAAATTCGAAGAAGCAGGGCTACCTCTAGTCGGTGATGATATACAAGACCAGCTAGGATCCACAGTATTACATCGCAGTATATTGCAGCTTCTAGTTTCGCGTGGTGTCAAAGTAGACAAGAGCTATCAGCTTGACGTTGGTGGTGGAGCAGAGTCTCTTGACTCGCACTATAGAGGAAGGATGCGAAAGAGAGGAGTAAAGAGCGAAGCAATCTCCCAGGACCTTCCATACGATGCACCGCTTGTCGCAGGTTCAAGCGATTACGTGGACTTCATGGATAATAATCGCGACTCGTTCTTCTACATTAGTGGTCGTCAATTTGGTGGCGCTCCTATTAAAATCGACATTAGAATGGAAGTCACAGATGGACCAAACGCAGGTCCAATCTTACTGGATGCAATAAGAGGAACAAAACTAGCCCTGAAGAGAGGTTTGGCTGGATCACTCGAATCGATCTCAGCATATGGCTTCAAAATGCCTCCTGCACCAACAACTATGTACAGAGCAGAACGTTGGGTAGAGGAGTTCCTCTTAGGAAAAAGAAAGCTCTAGTAGAATTAACTGTGAGCTTTCATGTATTGGTCGAGAAGAACCTTAAACTTACTCAGGCTGGAGAGTACCGTGAATTCGGTCTCTTCACCAACCTCTTGTAGAATTTCATTGAAAGTAATAACATTATGATAATCTTGCGTGAGGGTTTCTTTCTGAGCATTGGTTCGAGCTTTGGGATCAAATAACACAATGTGGCTCTCAGGTTCAAAATTAACAACTATACTCCTATTGAGGTACATAACTTTCTTGCATTTGGAACACTGAACACGATTTGCTTTTCCTGTCTTGAGCACCTTAATGATGTCGCGATCTTCCGACAAGTCAATGTGATCGATTACTTCAGCCTCATATATGGTCTTGCACTTTTCACACTTGACTTCTGTGATACTAGTTCTTGTCAATCTTGTTCACCTAGAACAGTATCAAAATCGAGAGTCAATCACTTAAGAGTTACGTAGTGAGCGATATCGCACATTTACTCAGTAGACGAGTCCGAAAACTCGGGAGAATCAGGTTTATCATCGTCACCAAAAATCTCATCCTCAAGAATTTTCTGAAGCTTGTCAGATTCTTCCCCTTCTGTTTTACGCTTGAACAAAAATCCAGTAATCAGAGCAGTTAGTGCAATTGAAGCCAATACTATGGGCATCGATTCAAAGAAGCCGCCAACACTATACCCAATCACCGCACCAAGAATTGTCACTGCTACTTTTCCAACAAAGTAACTAATAATAAATTTCCATGTGCTGTATTTTACTAGACCAACATAGACTATGAGTGGGTCATCAGGAACTGGAGAAGCTGCAGCAATGAAAAGAGCAAATGCACCCCATTTCTTAACACGTTGCTCTTCTGAATCGAAAGATTTTAGGCGCTCTTCAGATAAGATCATCCTTGAGCCACGAACAATAAAGAAGTGGATTAGTTTTGCAGCAGTCGCAGATATGGCAATTACCACACCAACAAATATTGGATTGAATGTTGGTAGCAAGAACATTGCAGCTCCTGCAAGCACCATATTGCTCGGGCTTAGAAAAGGGATCATGTTGATCAAGAAGCAAATAATGAAAAGACCGAAGTAGCCCTCAAGAATCATATTACTAATGAATGTGATAATATCTTGCATACCTCATACTCCCTTATCCGTATCAATTACAAATGGAATCTAATGTTAGGATATTCAGAACTCTACTTTCTCTACTAACACTCTTTGTACTCCATCCAGCACATTAAGTGAACTCTCCAACTCATCAAGATCTGCACTGAGTTGTGTCGGGTTGAAGTAACATTCGTAAAAGCAACGAGTGCCGCGTAAACATACACCAGTTGAGAATAGAAGATCAACAAGACCAGATCTCTTGAAGATTTGAGAAAGCTTTGTGAGAAAGTCATTACTGAGCTTTCCAATCTCAAGACTCAAGAAAAGCACTTCATCACTCTCCAGTGGAAATATTTTGATGAGGCGGTCCTTGTGCACTAGCACCATGAGTCCGCGTTCTGTACCCATTGCATTCTTAAATGCGGCTGGGAATTTCACTGTTTCATTACTATCAAATTTAAGCACTCGGCCAGCAGTGGCTCCTTCATACGCATCGTCAGACATAGTCAATTTATCTCCGTGATGAATTCCTACTGATGTTGTCATTCAAAACTCGAATATAAAATCATCTAGTGTTTGGTTACACCATCGAATGAAATTTAGAAGACGAATATGTGGTGCTTTTGAGGGATAATTTGCATTAAACAATGAATACTATTGAGACTTACAGATGATGAGCGAACCTCGTTCTCGAAGTTCAGAAACATATCAGATTTGAGGGTACAGTTCATTTGTGAGTATAGATTCTATCTACAGGAAAAACTAGGACAGAGAGAACTGCGTGCAAGTATTGATGGAACAAGACTCCACGATAGTATTGCTACTGCTGAGAATAACTTACAGGAACAGCATCAGATAATCCCGATTATAATCATGATTGCTGCAATCATTATCGGGTATCTGTGGATATTTGGGTGATTTCATGGATCCTATCTTGAACCTTGTACTATTCATTATCCTTGTAGGAATTGTCCTAGCTACTGGATTCATTCGAATAGGATTCAGAACCATCACTGTGAAAGGTAAGTTGAGGAATGCAGAAACATCTCCATGGGACCTCAACGAGTTTTTGAACTTGAAACCTAGTCGTCCCAAGGCAAACGAGTACTACCGATTCAATGAGGAATCAGTAAGATCTCATGCTCATAGATTTGTAGGACGTTTTGATAGTGCAATCCTCCACTGGGAAGAGGCTCCAATTCTCGACCTAATTGTTGAGAATAAATTTCCAGTCAGTTACTTACCCGAGAAGGCCAAAAAAGAGGATTTCTTTCAAGCCGGTCTATATGCTCTTGCATTATCTGAAAGTGGAGTTTCCTGCAGTGATACGAGATTAGTAGTAGTATACTGTCTTCAAGATGGAGCAAAGAGATGCTTATTTGGGAACGCCCCTAAGAAATGTTGGGATTGTGGAGAAGGAAGAATTTTCTCTCAGCAGTTTGACCAGCGAGCGATTACAAAACACTTGAAGAGATTTGATGAGTTTTGGTACAAGAAGCGACGCCCAAAAGCCAGTCCAACTGAAACTAAATGTCGACCTTGTCCTTACAGTAGAAATGGCAGGTGCAATTATTCTGCAGTATGATTCCTTCTTTCAATATCAATCCAGAAATCAGCAAGAGTTAATGAGAATTTACTATTACAATGGAATGTTTGGATCTCTTGGACTTAATATACCAAGTAATAATAATTGCAATTGGAATCATTACAATGGCTCCAATGAGAAGACCAACAACCACATTTCCATTCGTGGGTGTGGTTCCAATATTTTGTCGTCAAACTGACATAGTCTTTATTTGAGAAACATTCCAGTTCCCTAAACTATCATTGGCAGAAAATTTCAGATTCCAAATTGTGAGACTGGTTCCTCCTGGAATTGTATAATTTAAAGCTTGAGCTGCATAATCACTTGGGTTAGTAGTTGATTCATCATAATTAAGAGTGATATTGACCCAGTTTTCTGAACTGTTACTATAACTCCCTATTACTGTATCCACATTATCCGGGTCACTGACACCGACCCTAAGTTCCAAAGAAAAAATAATAGGCGTTGACCCAGGGATAAGGTCCACAAAGTCAGGAAGTAAAGTTAGGTCAAAGTCAGGTCCTGAATTGTCAGAAATAGTAAATGGCTCAGCATATGTAGACTTTATTTTGCTATGTTCTGTATTAGGTGTCAGAAGCAATAATAGAAGTATCATTGTAACTATGATTTTCACCTTTAAACTAAGATTAATCAACCAACACCCTCAGTACGTATTAACCGCATATTCGCTTATTAATTTCATCGGCCGAAGGGGCTCTGTGTGAAAAGTCGATGAAGTAATACAAAGTAATGTGACCAGACCGACTGATTCACATGACTCATGCACTACCAATCATCATACGACGCAGCCA
>SDBU01000110.1_pt1 | contig 108733 bp, 97 predicted proteins | sample 2277071 | NCBI WGS metagenome assembly SDBU01 (sample SAMN10397929, study PRJNA504765) | marine sediment metagenome | isolation source: marine sediment core GS08_GC12, 126 cmbsf | place: Arctic Ocean: Gakkel Ridge, Loki's castle | collected 2008
TTGTTCGAGACCCCAGTTGTAGGCAAAACGAGCTACTCCTGCATGTTGAGCAAGGTGCGACCTCTGGATGTTGTTGGGGTCCAGTTCATACCTGTAGGCTCTGTTGATCAACATGAGAGTCAGAAAATAGTGTCTGTTGAATGAATTTAAGCTCATACAGAAACTCGCAGGTTACTTCACACGATTGTTTGTGTGAAGATTTTCCTAATTCTACTTTCACTCTAGGTTTTCTAGGATTGATTTCTCATTCTAAGCTTCACCGTTGTATCACCTCAGTTATACTAGCCCTAATTTTGTATCATTGTTGATTATTCATAGTGAGAGTAATGACTAGTCCAGATGAAACAGCAGCTAGAACCACCCTTCGAATTGCCGGTGTGTTTCAAGAAATTCGAGATAGTTGGGTGCGACGAATCGACTCCTACTATAATCAATTGGAATCCCTTTCTGAAGGGGATTGGATTGACGTTCAAGATTTTGTTGGGATTATTAGAGAAGCAAGACTAGCATCACGTGAAGCTATTGATGGGTTAGGCAATGATCTGAGTTCTGAACTTGTACATTCATCTCATGGTATTATCACAAGAAATGAAGCTGAGAGAGCATCATTGCAAGAGGAAATTAATGATCTACGAAAGTCACTATCTCATGCACTTTCTGGTGATGCTAACATGATTCGAAGAGAGAATGAGGCTCTTCGTATAGCGCTAAATTCAGTTCCTGAATTCGGACTCCTCAAAGTCATTCAGAAGAATAGACGTTCTACTTATGCCCAGCTCGTGGAGTGTACAGGTTTCTCAAAGGCAAAACTCAGAAAACTTGCCACAGAACTCATGGCGAGAGGGTATGTACATGTCGACAAGAAAGCACGACCTCATCAGATTGTGTATCTCTCAACTCCTTGGCATTCTCCTGAACCCGAAATTCAACATACGTTGGAAACCTCACATTCACCAATGCAGTACGAACAGAGGATAGAGCGTTCATAACTTCGGTTGGGCGGTTGTGCACAAACGTTGCTCAACGTTATAAGGTGGTAAAATAGTTTCAACTACTGTAAATTGATTTGAGGCCTAAGTATGGAACCAGAAAAGATGGCAGTCACAGGTATCATAATTGTAGTTGTAGTATTAGGTTTAACATTGGGCGTTTCATTATTTACATTCCAAGCTCCTGCAGATACTGACCTATTAGAGCCGGGACTTCAAGTTCCCAGCGGTTGGAAATTTGCAATGGCTGATGGAACTACACTTTCAATCAGTGAATTGAGTGGAACGGTTATTCTAGTAGATCTCATGGCAACTTGGTGCGACTCATGCACCGATCAAAATGCATACCTTGAAACTGTCTATGACACCTTGGCAGGGTCTTTAGTTATTATATCTCTATCAGTAGACAATAGTGAAACAGCCGCAATGATGGCAGATTATCAATCTGATAAAGGACTCCCATGGGCACATGGTCGCGATACGAATTCGTCATTTACTAATTACTTCGAAGTGACAAGTATTCCAACATTGATACTCATCGATGGCGATGGTTATTTTCGATACATGCACGTTGGACTTTGGAGCGACGTTATCATAATGGATAAAGTTGCATCAATAATGTAGAGGTTGGAACTAGTGCAAGGATTTATCGAGCTAGGCGTGTCGTTGCTTGGTGCATTGACTTCAGGTTTATACATCGCAATATCTCCTTGCTTGTTTCCTTTGCTCCCTCTATTTCTTATGAATAGCCTACAAGCATCGGATAGCCGTAAAAGAAGCCTCTTAGTAACATCAGCACTGGTTGCTGGAATTTTGGTTTCTGTAGCGTTCTATGCTTTAATTGCATACTTCATCAGTTCAATTGGTATGTTCCTCCTAACGAGTTTTAGAGACCTTCAAGCAATTCTTGGTGTTCTTATTCTCTTTTTTGGGATTGTAATGCTTTCAGAAAGACTCAGGAATGCTCTTCGTCTCTCTCGATTGAGTATGCATGGAAAGCCAAGTAAACCCTCAAATCTGAAACAGGTTTTTGCAACTGGACTAGCTTACACAATGCTTGCAGCTCCTTGTGCAGGTCCTGCAATTTTGGGTTTAGTTGGTATCTTTGGATTACAGACAAACCCATTTGTTATTCTCCTGTTATTCTTCTTTGTTGCAATTGTCATAGCAATACCCTACTTTGCGATAGCGCTTGTTGCAGGCGAAGCAAGAACTAGTTTAACAATGTCAATCAGCAGTCGTGCAAGAACTATTGAGATTGTGACCGGTGTAATCCTGATCATTCTAGGATTATTCATGATACTTCAACATCCAGTTTTCGGTTTCTATCTATTATTCTAGTTAGAGTGGACATTCAAAAGATGTAAAATCGAGTTTGTACAGTGAAAAACTATGCATGGCGCGAATAAATTAGATCTTGAATCCCTAATGACAATTCCTCAAATGGATACAGTTCTTCTCTCTCCTGAGAAGAAATACTTTGCATTGATGGTTAATAGAATTCAAGAGAATTATGATATCTTCCTTGGGAGTGTTCAAAGAGATACTGAAATGGTTCCACTCACAAGAACTCCTGAACGGACTTTTGTAAGAGATTGGGCTCCTGATTCAAAATCTATCATTGTAGCAGAGGACATCGCGGGAAATGAAAGGACGACACTGTATAGAGTTTTCATCGATACTCCTTTTGAAATGGTACCGTTAACACCAAAGGAACCAGATCACTTTTTGCGAGGTGGTCTTTTTAGTCCAAAAGGGGACTTCATTGTGTATGCAGTAAACTATGATTATGACAGAAAGAAAGAAACCGAAACTTTTCGTGTAGTTGTTCAAGATTTAGAATCTGGAAGTAAAACTGTAGTTGCTCGACCAGACAAACCTTCCTCTATTGGAGTTTACGTAGATCCTAAGGGCAAGTATATCCTATACAACCGATCTGATGAGGATCCATCCGGATATCAATGGTGGATTGCATCATATGACGGAAATGAAGATAGGGAAATTCTGAACTTCGGACCTAAAGCTAAAGTTTTCGCAGAATGGACCCATGATGGGCGTGTAGCATTTTCTACCGACACGATTGATGGAGAACGTCACGACTCGGTCGCAGTTGGTCTTTACAATCCATTGAATGGGAAGACAGATTGGTTGGCGGTTCCACAAGAAGGAGAACCTTTCGATGATGTTAGCGTTCCTAAATATAGTCATCATGTAAAGATGATACAGGAACGTGAAGGTCGGAGTAAGACGTTCATTTATGATCTTGAGCATGATACAATAACAAATACTACACCACTCCGCGGTAATCTATTGCCTGTGTCCCCAATTAGTCAGACTGAATGGCTTGGAATCTATTACAGTTCGACAAGTCCAAAGAATTTGGTGAAATTCAATCCCTTTAAACCGGATTTTACGAAATTTGAGTATCTCACGAATATGCTCAGTGGAAGTGGAATCTCTGAAGAGGAACTTACCCCTGCTAAGGATTTCAGATGGATTTCAGTAGATAACACCATGATTCATGGATGGCTCTACAAGCCAGCAGTACCAAATGGGAAAACAATCGTTCACATGCATGGTGGACCTACATGGCATTCACAAGATATGCTCAATATCGATATACAATATTTCTGTTCTCTTGGATTCACTGTACTTGATCCCAACTATCGTGGATCAACAGGATATGGAGTTAACTTCAGGGAACTGATCAAGAAAGATGGATGGGGCGGGAACGATAGCGAGGATGTTCGAACTGGCATTCAATCATTGATAGAGAAGGAAATATCCACTCCTGGAAGTGTTGGGATTTATGGGACAAGCTATGGCGGCTACATGAGCTGGAATGCCATTGTCCATTTTCCGGGGGAGATAATCGCTGCAGCTGCTCCAATCTGTGGAATGACCGATCTTGTCGTAGACTATGAAACCACAAGACCTGACCTAAGACCCTACTCTGAAGAGATGTTAGGCGGGTCCCCTACTGATGTGCCAGAAATATACCACGAGAGATCTCCAATTAACCATGTTCAAAATATCAAAGAAAATCTACTCATTATACAAGGTCTAAGAGACCCTAATGTGACGAAGGCTAACATTGCAGCGGTTGAAAAGAAGTTAGAAGAGTATGAAATCAAGTATGAGAAACTTGTGTTTGATGACGAAGGACATGGAGTCATACGTGAAAAGAATATTAAAATTCTCCTCACGAGGTTAGCTGAATTCTTTGAAGCCTCACTTTGAGTAGTCTAGAGAAAGAGGTTCTCTGATTCAGTTCGGAGAATCTCTTTAGCTGTGCCTGTAAGTGTTTCAATGTTAATACCTCTTACTATTGCTATTGGCACTTTTTCATCAGCTTGTCCCATCACAAGCTCTGTACTGGCTGCTATCTCATCTGCAATACAAACTAGGGAAGAACGAAGTGGATTTCCGTGTATATCCAACTTACCCTTGTTACAAATGAAAGGGGACATACCTGCTATGCCTATCGCCAGATTGACTGCTCCTTTTCGCCAAGGTCTTCCTTGTGTATCAGTTATAATTACTGGAATCTTGAAGCCAGCTGAGTGAGAGATGTTCTCATGGATTCGGGTTGCTGAAACATCTGGGTCTGTGGGAAGCGCGACTAGTGTACCTGCTGGTGCATTACTCTCATCCACTCCAGAAAAATCAGTAATGATACCTTGCTTTGTTCTAGTGACAAGTACGGGTTCTTCTCGTAAGATCTCAATTGCTTCTCTTAATGCAACCTCTACTCTATGTTCTGAGAAATTTCTTTTTGATGCAACTTGCTGTGCTTTCACCGATGGTATGATTTCCGATAAGAGGTACACACTTCCTTCTACAACTGAGACAATAGTGTGCGATACAACTAGAAGATCTCCTTGAACAAAGTCTAAACTATTATTTCTCATTGTAGACCTAAGAAGGTCACAGATATTGTCATTCCTCTTTACGATTGGAAACCCACAGATTGGTATGACCTCGACTGTATCTATTTTCATCGGACTATTCGGTTTCTGTTTTGAGTTCATCTTCTGATATCTCTTCGTACTTGGTTGTTACATCCGATCCATTGACACCTAATCCGGCTTGTGTGCGTAAACTCTCGGGAATTAACTGAAAGAGGAATAATCCACCTACTACATTGATTGCTGCTTGAATTATGTTCCAAGGAACATAAATGGTCGACAAAGCGAATGCAGCATCATAAGGCATTCCCCAAAATAGATTGAAGAGAATAACATTCCCAAAGAGCATACCCACACCACGAAATAGGCAGGCAAACGTCAAATATACTACTGCAGATTTCTTCCAATCAAGGTTTCTATTTCTCAAAACAAGTTTGGCTACAATTAACCCTAGAAGAGTAAATGTTTCAGCAAGACCCTTGAATGCGGCTCCCTGGAAATTACGATATCCTATGAAGATCCACATTACACCTATAGTGAAGAATGAGAAAACAGTTCCAAGGCCAAGGAATACAATCATAATTGGGATGCCAGTCCAATCAATGGTGAAACTAGGAACGGGTGTATAGAAATCTGTAAGTCCTGGGATTGGAAAGATTTCAAGGGCTATGACCAGTGATGTGAAAACAGCCAGTAATGCAATACTCTTAGAGTCAGTACGAATTTTCATTCTCAAGAGCTCCTTGTCTTTAAATAGGCTAAGAAGGCCTTGGTATCTGAGCGGGCATCACTGAGATAAAAGTATTCTATAATCCGCATAAGAAGAAAATTAGGAGTCCCCGACCTTAATAGATCGGGGATTTTCAGGTGACTACTTGGTTGTCATTCCTGGGTGCTTATCCATGGCATGCTTTTTCATCTCTATCTTAGAGTCGAATCGATGACCACAGAGTTTGCATTCGAACTTGTCTATATTTTCATTCATGGTAATTCATCTTAACTATTGTAAATAATTGTTTATTAACATTGCGATATATGTTAATAATATGCATCGCTGTATAACCACGAAGAATTCATAACCATTCATTTTACGAAAATAACAGAGGAGAGGTGTGCATTGAAGCACGTCAATATTAAAATGATACTAGGGCTAGTTATCGCTAGCACGTTTATACTGGGTTCTATTGTAACCCCAGTAGCAGCACTTCAGGTAAACATGGTTGAAGAATCCTTCAACTACGCGTTTGCTCCTGGAGATAATAATCATACTTACATCTATGTTCCATCAGATGATCCACTGTGGCTACCATCCTCATCGATGATGTATGTTAATGAGGATATTGACCTTACAACATACTCGTATACAGCCAATGGATGGTCATCCTGGGGCTCAGCTTATTCTGAAGATACAAGTATACTATTTGAGTGGCAACAGTATGACACTTTTGGTAGTGGAAATCTTGGAAATCCATCTTTACTTCCTGTTTTCTATGATTTTGTTGGAAGTGATGGGTCTGGGGCAGTCGTAAATACAACACTCGCGAGAAGATCTTTCTCGCTTGGTTTTGGACAGCACACTTCAGTTGCGATGGATACCGATTATCTTTACTACGGGACACTTGCTATTAGTGGGCAGGAATTTGTGCATCTTACAGTTGCTTGTCTGCAAGACGGATTCACATGGGTATTCACAGTCCTAGATCCTGATGGACATCGAATGGGATCCAAATCTGGAAGTGGTGGAGATATTGTGATTCTTCCATTCCTTCCATCAACAGTAGGAACTTACACCATTATTCTACAAGCCAATGGTATTAATGGAGAAATGGCACTCTTTGATTTCTTCCCTGAAGCAATTGCACCAAGGTTGATTGCACCTGGTGAGATTCTCACTGATACACTTCCAACTGGTGAAGTTCTTACTTTGGAAGGAACAGAAAGCTGGGTTCATGATGAGCTAGTACCAACAATTCGAACCTACAAAGTAGATCCTGGAACTGATGTATCTAGGATAATATATGCTTTCAACTATCCAATTCCAATATTTGGTTGGACCCAAGAACCAGTAATCATTTTCACAAGTGATATTCTTCTGTATGGGTTATCTGAAGGGTATCGATATGCTGACACCACTTCATTTCCAAGTTACGGAGAGTATAATTTGGGTGGTGAAGTCCATTACATCACAGTGTCAGGTGGAGATAATATCGACTATTCCCTCTATCATGAGGCTGATGTAGCAACCCCACTCATCGTGAATCAAGAGTTTAAGGTGGATAATTTATTTGGTCATGATGAAACAAAAGTTTACACCTTGACTGTGACTGAAGACTCGGTGATAAAAGTCAATAATACATCCCCTGTAGATTTCAGTATTACTGCTTGGGCAACACATGATGATAGTTACCGTTACTATCTAGGAATGGCTGATGGAACCACTTTGAATTCAGTTCCGCACTACTATCTTCCTGCTGGTGACTACTACTTTGAAGTCACTGTGGAGGCGTATATTTCTGAGTGGATAGAATTCACTATTGCACCTTTGACTACTGATACCTCTGCTGATATTGTGAACGTTGGTGGATTTATTGTATCGACAGACCCTGGTCGTCAGTATAATTTCACCGTCACTCTGGACAATCTTTACAACGTGTCTGTTCCAATGAGCGTAAATGTCCGTGATCAATTCAACGAAAATAGATGGAGTGGATCTTTTACGATTGGAACTTGGTTTGACGGTTCGAGTCAAATCTCGCATTCATCTCAACCGAGTGATGCAGAGTTTACAATAAGTACTAGAATCTACAGCGAAGATTATGCAATAATCCTAATCTCAACTTTTCCGTATAACAATACAGGAGGAGTAGGTAATGATTTTGAGAACTTCCCTGTAAATGTTACAATTGCCTGGGAAGATGTGACACATGATGAGTTTGAGGGAACTGCATTATTGGATGTTACCAGCTCCACGGCAGACCATAATTTCACATTGGTCATTCCAGGTGATGGAATCGAGCAATATTCACTGAAACTGAATGTTACTCCAGGTACTTGGTATAATGTAACAATTGGAACTGGTGATGTAAATAATCTCAATAGTGTAATCTCATATGCTCCTTACAATGAGCGTACTCATTTCACAGCTTGGAGCGACCTCAGCGATGCTCTTCAAGGTAGTATTCCTGACTTGTCGATTCAGTTTGGAGCAATATCCGAAGAGATGTATCTCAAATTTACTGTAGCTAGATCTCTTGGTGCTGAGGGACATCTATGGGTTGAAATCACACCGATGGATACCTACGAATTTGAAACATTTCCACCACTTGCACCGGCTGGACTTGATGTTTTCGGAATGCTCGGTGGTCTTGCAGTTCCTATTGGAATCGGTGTTGTCGTAATTGTTGTTGTCGTAATTGTATACGTCAAGAAGTTCAAGAAATAAAATAACAGTTAGAACTGGCCCAGTTTTTCTGGGTCAGCTTCTCTTTCTTTTTAATTCACTTATACTAACTTACTCACTAACCTCTTTTTCAGGTTCAAATGAGTATATTGAGAAACCCTTTTGTTTGTAAATAACTACACAAAATGAAGTGAGTAGAGATGTTTCTTGCACGTTCAGACGAGTATCCCTTGGGTCAAATGATAGATGTAGCTTCTGGAAGAACACGCGCTGATCTAGTGTTAAAGAATGCTAATGTTGTGAATGTATTCACGGGTGATGTAGTCGCGGGAGACATTGCAATTCATGGTCCTTACATTGCAGGCATAGGTAAGTATGAAGGAAAGAACGTTACAGACCTTAAGGGAAAATACGTAGCCCCATCATTCATTGATGGTCATGTTCACGTTGAGTCTTCTATGGTGATGCCAATCCAATATGCACGCGCTGTTGTTCCTCATGGAACAGGTGCTGTTATTGCTGACCCCCACGAGATAGCAAATGTTCTTGGCATGGAGGGAATCCTGTATATGAGCAAGAGCATGCGGGGAGGCCCATTAGAGTTCTATATGATGCTACCCTCTTGTGTACCATCAACAGACCTAGAAACCAATGGAGTAGCTCTGGACTTCCTTGACATCAAACCGCTCATGACCGAGCACTACGTTTTAGGCCTGGCAGAAGTAATGAATTATCCCGGAGTCATCTATCGAGACCCTGCAGTTCTAGAAAAAATTGCAGTTGCCCTTAGAATGGGTAAAAGGATTGATGGTCACGCTCCTGGTCTAGATGACCTTGATTTGAATGCCTATGCTGCTGCCCGTATCACATCCGAGCATGAATGTACAACTCTCGAAGAAGCACAAAATAAATTGGCAAGGGGGATGCACATTCATATCCGTGAGGGCTCGACTGCTAAGAATCTCAAAGCTGTTGGACCCCTCATTAATGAAATGACATCGATGTGCTGCAGTTTTGTTACTGATGATAGAAACTCACTCGATCTCGTTACTAAGGGTCACATTGACAGTATGGTTCGTGATGCGATTGCTATGGGTATTGATCCTGTAATAGCTATCAAAGTAGCGACACTATCAACAGCACGACATTATGGTCTTCGTTACATCGGAGCTGTAGCGCCTGGGTACCATGCTGACCTTGTTGTACTTGATAATTTGAAGAAGGTCAATGTAGAACAGGTCTACAAGCAGGGAACGCTTGTTGCAAAGAACGGGAAGATGGTTCAAGAATTCGGGGTGCAAGAGCAACCTCGACTACGACGTTCTATTAATATCCAATATCTTGAACCAGATGATTTCCAAGTTAAAGCTAGAGGTTCTCACATGAATGTGATTGGAATGATCAAAGACCAAATTGTAACTGATCGTCTAATAGAAGAACCAAAGGTTGTTGATGGTCTGGTCGTACCAGATATTGAAAATGACATAACAAAGGTTGCAATTATCGAGAGGCATAATGCATCTCCCCCATCTTCAGTTGGATTTGTGAAAGGAATGGGAATTAAAGAAGGAGCTATGGTTTCCTCAGTTTCTCATGATAGTCACAACATAGTAACCGTTTCAACTAATGATCAAGATCTGATAGCCGCAGCGGTCCAAATTGTTAGAATGCATGGAGGTATAGCAATTGTGAAAGATGGCGAGGTCTTAGAATCTCTACCATTACCAATTGCAGGTCTTATGAGTGACCAACCAATTGAACATGTCTGTGAGAAACTGAAGGATCTCAAAGAGGCGGCACACAAGCTGGGAACCAATCTAGAGGAACCATTCATGGCTATGGCTTTCTTATCCCTGCCAGTAATTCCTAAACTCAAGATTACAGACTTGGGATTAGTTGACGTGGAAAGATTCAGGCTCATTGATCTATTCGATGTACCGGAATGATACCTGAAATCTCTCCTCATAATTCCTTGAGTGCGCTCTTAGTTGAAAGATTGAGTTGGTCCATAGCATTATTCATCTGAATGCGCTTCTTATTCCCGATATAGATAGCGCCGAGAGAACCTATGAATACTAACAGAGTTCCAAAGAGAAATGCTGCTAGTAAAATAGTTAGGAAGAGTGGATCTGGAACCTGTACGAGATTGAAGTAAAGTCCTCTCCAGATGAGATATGCCGCTTCAAGAATTAAAGCAACTATGAGGAAAGCTCCTGAAGTAAGCTGTCTCTCGTGAACATATACTTGTAGTGATGTTTGTAACAAGACTGCAGCAAGAATATTGCCAATGACCATTAGTATGATAACTAGAATTCCTGGGAATAAACCTCCTGTAGGGAGGAAACTACCAAATGGAGTGAAGTACTGAAGATTTAACATTCCAAGGATGAAGTAGAGCTCGAATATCATCATCACAACGGCACCAACTCCTGTAATCCTGAGAATAAAATTATCAGATTTATCTGCCCAATCCATATTAGCCAAGCGTTGGTATTCTTCATTCAAAGGTCTTGCCCAGTCACTTGCAGAAATACAGCTTTCCTTTGAGCAATTTACAATTGTAAGGAGTTTTCCACCATAATCTCCTACGCGTTTTTCTGTACAATCATCACAAATCAGGTCTTTGCAAACATGACAAACTTCAGTAGCAAGAGTATCTGGATGATTTGTGCAGTTTCTATTTTGATTTGGACCTAATATTGGACTTGCGCAATAGGTACAAAGATTGACCTGATCAGAGTGTTCTATGATAACTGAACCACCACAAACTGGGCACATTATCATTCTTTGTAAGGAACTCAATATCCCGCACCTCCCACAAACGAATGATCTTGATTCCTTCTGCTTATACGTTCCCTGCGTTCTATTTCACGCTTTCTCTGTACTGCAAGTGTTCTTGATTTGAAATCTTGTTCCCATGATCTTGTAACGGGTCTTAGAGTGGACTCTTTGACTTTTGGCGTCTTCTTCTTGATGACACTTTGAATTCTAACTGAATCTATTGATTGGAAGTCTGTTCTACTTATCACCTTGATAGCTTCGATTGTAACTACCACTAGCCCCGCATAGAAGAGAAAAGGAATGATAATAATCGCACCGACGAGCAATAGTAACCCTGCTATGAGTGGAATTGCGATAATAATGATGACCATCATTATCAGAGCTCCAGCGCAATTATCGCTACTCCCACGACCCTTTCCGAAACTGGAAAGAAGTTGGAGAGGTAGCCTCCATAGATGTTTCATTGCACCTCCATAGGCTCCTAGAAAGCGTCGGTAAATTCTACTGACTGATGAGAATCTCGCTCCTGCGGTTGAAAATAGCTCGTCGATTGGAATAACAAAAGATGTAGTTGTTACCGCAGGTCTATACCTACCTTCAAAACAAGTTCTACACACAAAGATTGTAGAACCTTTCCATCGTTCATCAATCGGTGGCTCTTGAGCAGTAAGACACTTCCTGCAGAAATGATTTCCACAAACTGCACATGTTGTAGCTGCTAAGAATTCCGGGTGATTTTCACAGGGTACGAAGACATTACTGATTCCTAGAGTCACGCCACAATAATCACATTGCAGTCTGTTATCTTGGACTTTTGTCAGTGGTGTAGCTCCATTACAGTTAGAGCAAAGGATTGCCATTCCTTCAACGGTAACGACTTTTCGAACATCTAAAATCCGCTGTGAATCTTCATCTGTGAGTTCAGTAGTACCATCTGATCCAATCAATGTTGGAGCTAGTGGACTAAGAACCAACCCCCTCTTCATTTGTCTAGCTTTGCCTCGGTCTCGAACAACTTTCGCTCCTTTGGGGGGTACTGCTTTATCCCAATTAAAAACGAGATACATAATGATGAACACTTGAGCAGCAAATATCATAGCTGCAAGATTCCCTATTGCTAAAACCAGTTCAATTTCAAACAAGGGTACAGTCCAGAAGTATCCAATTCCCCTAACTGCAAGAAAGAATCCAGAAAGACCCATAGCTATGATACTATAGATAATCTGAGCAATGACCGCATTCTTGCGTAGATCATCCACGTAGTTTCCAATAATTAGATTGGGTAGAACGACACCTACAAAGATTAGCAGGGCGTAGATATATCCCAATCCATCTAACATCTCTGGATTTCCAGTTAAGAGAGCTGCAAGTAATCCTACAGTAGATAGTAGACCAACAGCACCGAAAGACATCTCTAACAAACCAATGAATCTTAATCCAAATGGTCTGTCAAAGATTGTATATACTTTATTTCCCTCTGGCAATATACTTCTCCTCGGAACCATGTGTAAATGAAGTTACATGCGAATACAACTAATTTCGTTTGAGCACTTAAAATGTATGTGACTTTTGACTTGTACAGATTGTTTCTCTATCGTCTGGAGTAGACGCCAACAATGCTCTTATGCTAGAACGAGAGTTTAGAAAACATACCATCAGTTCAATAATGGTGATTAGAATGACTGAAATTCCAATGCCAGGAGATTATGGATCAACTCAGCCTCCACCACCACCAGCGAGTGAGGGTTGCTGTTCACGTTCCTGTAAATGTTGCGTATACTTTTGTTGTGGGGGAATCCTACTAGTCATCTTACTTTCGATGGTACTTGGGTTTGGAATATTAAATATATTCAATTAACTTTTTCTATGCAATTGTAAGAAACGCACTTTCAGTCCGTCTAATTTATAAATGGACATTAGAAAAGACGAAACATACTTACACGGAGAAACCTCTGTGACCGAATCTGAAGATGATAACATATTATTACCCGCTTTTGAAGGCGGACGTATCGAGCGAATAATGCGTGCGCTTGAACTCACACAAGGTGTAGAGATTGCAAGACGCTACCTCGCGATGAATGCTTTTGACGGGGCACTGACGATGTTAGGGCTCATTCTGGGTGGTCTCTTTACGATCAATCCGTTAGACCCAACCCCTGGATTCAATGCAATCTTTTTAGCTGCAGCAGGAACAAGTATCGCGATGGCGATATCTGGTTTTAGCGGTTCGTATCTTGCTGAGAGTGCTGAGAGAGACCGTGAGGTTGACGAGATGGGTCGAGCCATGCTGACTGATATGAGTCACTCTTTGTATGCTAAAGCGAGCAGAACAACATCTATTGTTGTGGCAATTGTGGATGGAGCCTCTCCTGCTATTGCAGGCTTTCTCGTAATCTCACCGCTCTTTTTGGTACCCATGGGAATTCTTCACTATCAAACTGCATTCTATATTGGAATTGGAATCTGTATGCTGCTTCTATTCCTGTTAGGTTTATTCCTTGGAGCAGTATCAAAGAAGAATATGTGGTCATATGCAGCAAAGACCCTATTAGCTGGAGTATTGACTGCACTAATGATGCTGCTGATTGCTTGGCTTACAGGAGCGAGTCACTGATATGTTTGATAATATTCCACGAGAAAGCTTGGCTTTTCTTCCTACTCCACTTCATAGATTGAAGCATTTGGGCGATTCCATTGGACTTGATGAACTCTGGATAAAGAGAGATGATCTTACTGGTCATTCTTTTGGCGGGAACAAAACTCGAAAGATGGAGTTTGTATTGGGCGATGCTCGTGCAATTAAGGCAGATACAATTGTTACAGTAGGTGGTCTTCAGAGCAATCACTGTCGACAAACAGCAGTTGCTTGTGCTAAGTCCGGTTTTAGATGTATTCTCTTATTAGCTGGAGAAGAACCAGAGACCTATGCCGGGAATCTTCTCCTTAGCAGCATGCTTGGAGCTGAGATCAAATTCTTTCCGGATGACCATCTCCTGACCATGCATTCACGGCTTGATGAGGTACTTGAGACCCTGAAGGACTTTGGTCTAAATCCATACGCAGTACCTGCAGGAGCAACGATGCCAGTGGGAGTGATTTCCTATGCTGTGGCAATGGAAGAGCTATATTCCCAAACTCAAAACGAAGGTTTTGCTCCTGAGAAAATTATTGTAGCTACTGGTACTACAGGGACACTTGCAGGTCTCATAGTTGGCGCTCAGATGCTTGAACTCGATGTAGATATTATTGGAGTGAGCGTTCTCCATGACGCTGAAGAAGCAACGTTACAAGTGAAGAACCAGATCTCACGCATCATTGACAAATATCCTGAAGTCGATGATTTCAAACCAACAATCAATGTCGATGATACATTTCTCGAACCAGGTTATGGAATCATGACTGAGGGAGTGAGAACCGCAATCGATAACTTCGCTAAGATGGATGGCATCTTCCTCGATCCAGTGTACACAGGGAAGGCTGGACTTGCACTCATGCGATTGGCAATCAATGGTGACATCAAATCTAAGGAACACACTATCTTCTGGCACACTGGAGGCTCACCTGCGCTCTTTGCCTATCCCGAACTTGCAAAGATTTGAGGAATCTGAAGCTAAGTAACCCTTATGTAATGCTCAATAAATTTGAGGGGTAATTATATACCCTAGAACTGTACTCCCAATTACTAACAATGGGGGGCTATTGTTATGCAGAAAGAATTGGTAGAATTCAAAAAGAACTTCGAGGAACGCTTGGCAGCAGCCAAGAAAGAAAAAGTCAAAATCGTCCTTAAAGAACAATATTCTGATGCTTTTGATATACTAGCGGATTGTGAGAACGCAAATTTGATACCAGGTATCATCGGGCCTCCGGGTACAGGTAAGACGTTACTCCTGCGAGCCTACGCAGAGAAGACCGGTCGAGACCTCTATTGGGTTACGGGGGATGAAGGCGTGAGACCTTCGCATCTGACTGGAGCGTTCAATCCAAGCATTGTCCTGAACAAGGGTTTTGGTCTTGAAGCGTTTGAGCCAGGTCCGCTTCTCAAATCAATGGTAAATGGTGGCGTCTTTGGTTTGAACGAAGGCAACCGACTTAGCGAGTATGTTCAGAATTCTCTACTTGATCCATTTGAAGAACGGTCGATAAGTGTTCAAAGATTGGGTCGTATTAAGGCAGATGAAGGCTTCTTCCCTGTTTTAACGATGAATCCTGAGGAAATGTCCGGCGCGCACCGTTTGAGTGAGGCGCTAAGAGACCGTATTCGTGTTTGGATTCGTCTCGGATATCCAAGAAAGCAGACCGAGCTGGAAATAATTAAAATGAACAGTCCTGAGTACAACATCTCTGATGCAACACTTGAGAAGATATACGGTCTTGTGTCTGCAACTAGACTCAGTACTGACATTGAGATCCCAGCTAGTATTCGTGCAGGAATCTCTATTGCGCGGCTCTCCGCTGAGATGACGAAGAGGAAGAAAGAGAAGAATGTGACACATGCGACCCTGTCGGAGGCTTCAACCTACGTTCTAGTTGGAGCACTGAGATTCCGTCCTGGAATTGACACAGAACCTGCAGTAAATGCACTTGTGAGACGTAGCCTTGGGAGTTAACCACTATGGCAACTCAACCGAAGATTGCCCCTCTTCCTAGTAACGCTCCTCCATTCGCGCATGAGTTTACAAAGAGAATGCGTAATAGAAAAGACGTTTCAAAGAAACCTAGCGTAAGGCAATCTCAATCAATTCCAATGTTACTATCCGCGAGATATTTTAGAAATGGCAAATTAACACTAGAGGATTTTCTCGATGCTGCAGTGTTTACTACATACCCTCCAGATCAGAAGATTGCTCGGGAGATTGCAGAGGATATCCTACTTGGGCGTGAGAAGAACAAGAAGAAACCGGAGGAGCAAGCCGTTGTAGCAAAAGCTACAGTTGTAAAAACTGATGCACTTGCAAAGGTTATGGAACAGATCAAACGTGAGCAAGAGCTTGCAAAGGTCATCAAGAAAGACAAAGTTGAAGCAGGTTATGAGTATCTTCTAGAACTCAGAAAGCAGAAGGACAAATCACTATACAATGCCTCAAAGGACTATCTTACTGATGGTGAAATCGTTCTAAGAGGAATAACCAGCAATGATGAGCTGAAAGATATTGCAAGCTCAGAATTAATGGGAAAATTCGGAGATATGAGTTCGAAGGATATGCAGAATTCTCAGGTACTTGATTGTCTTGATCAGGTATGTGATTCTCCCAATGCTGCAGAACAAATTGCTGCAAAATCTCTTAGGGGTGATAAGGATGTTAAACAGGAATTTTCTAAATTATCAGAACGCGACACATCAACTGCAGCACGTGCATTACGCCATATGGAAGAAATGGGAACCTTAACTCCAGGCCAACAGAAAGCAATGGATAAGAAACTGCAGGAGGACCTTGATGATCTCAGTGAAGCTGCTGACTACGCTTCAGAATTAGGGCGAGTCCCTGATAATATTGACAAACACATCAAAGATGCACCACAGAAATTCTCACTTAGTGACGCTGCAGAATTTGCAAAGAAGATCAAGGAAGCTACTGGAACGGACATAATGGATGACCTGCTCGAACAATACGATGAACAATACGAGGCTGGAGCTAGTGAGAATGTAGACATGCGTCAGCTTGCAGAGAATGCCCGTCAGAATAAGAGCTGGGAGAGTCTCGTAGAAAAAGAAACTCAAAGTTTACTTGAGAGCGCAGATTCAAGATCTTCGCCATCCGATTTCTTGAGGTCTTCGCTAGCTCAGAACCAGCCACATGAACAGAATCTTCCAAGTCAACAGACAAAGAAAGAATGGGACAAGGCCATGCAGAAATTGGCTGATGGTGCTGTAGATAAGTCCCCGACGAAGGGACATCTTAGACAGACAGTCAAGCATGTATCACGAATGGATCAAGTACCTTCTGAGAAAACTATCCGGAATGCCGGAGAACGTCTTGGAATGACTGAAGAAGAAATCCTTGAGCTCGTCAATCCGTCCTTTGAAGTCATTAAGAAATTGATACAGGCTGGAGTGAGTGATTTCGATAGACTTCACAATTTAATGTCTGCTGCTAATCTATCGCAACAACAATTACGTCAGTTAGGCGACTTGGCAGCTGAAAAAGGAAATCAATCTGCACTTGGCGCTGTCGCTCATGAGGACTTACATGCAGCCCTTGGTACGGCAGGACATGGGATGAGACAGGGTTATGGTCGCAGTTATGGTGGTTCTCAAGGACAATCCGGTAAACCCGCTGATAAAGACAGAGCCGATATGGCATTTCTAGGACTGTTAGGGGGTCCTGCAACTAATATCATCAAAATTTGGTATACTTACCGTGACCAACTTCCTGACAATCTGAAGAAACGTTTGCTTGAGATTTCTAAGCGACTCCTCATTGATTTAGGTATGAGGTACGCACGGCAGACAATGGGTTCCTCTATGTTAGGAGGGATTCAAGAATCAACAACGGTTCGACCATTCCGTATAGGCGACGATATTGATCTAATCAATCTTGAGGAAACCGTTGACTCGCTTCTCTCTCAAGGTAGAACGAATTTCAAGGTCATAGAAACCTCCGATTTCCTTGTGACGGAAACTTACATGGGCCATCGAGCTTTCTATTGGGCACTGGACAAAAGTGGTTCAATGGACTCGCCAAAGAAATTGGGTATGCTTGCAATCTCAGTAATGGCAGGTCTCTATGGGATTAAGAAGGATGATTTTGGCGTGGTTCTATTTGACAGCGTTACGCATGTAGTCAAAGAAATGGCGGAGAAAACTGTTGCAGTTGAGAAGGTTGCATCAGACTTGCTAGAAGCCCGTGCTGGAGGAGGCACTGGTGGGGCGGAATCAATCAAGCTGGCTCTTCGCAATTTTGAAGATACGAAAGCCAAGGAGAAGATATTCATTTTTTCCACAGACATGTATCTCAGTGACCAAAAAGTGTGTGAAGATTTAGTTGAGCAGATGAAACCTCTTGATATCAAATTGATTGTACTCGTTCCAACACATGAACACAACTCACAGGCTGCAAGGGCATTAGCAAAGAAAGGACATGGTGTTGTATTGGATATTGACTCTATAGATGAACTTCCTGCAAAATTGCTACGAGTGACAAACTACTAGCTTGGTACGAAACCAGTTTTCTCTGCTAGTGATTTGTCCTTGTTTTCGCAGACCCAAAATTTGTACGCGCAGACATAATCAGAAGTGCCTCTGAGGTCGATCAAAGTTTTACTGAAGAGCCGACGCATCAGTCTCATATACTTAAAGAACGGGTCACCAGGTGGAACTATCTCAGCAATGCAGTTTATTTGATAGCTCTGTGCTTGTGGTGTTTTTTCCTGCGTCCAGAACATATTCAATGACACCCTAGGATCTCTGAGTATATTCTGGTAGGTTTTGTCTCCATACATCTCTACTGCTCCGAACCTGAACCTGTCAATCTTTTTATCATCAAGCATCATCTTATGATATAGTTCGATTCTCTCATCTATGGTTTCTTCAAATTGTCTTCCTTGCAAGGCAAGCTCTGCACCTTCAAGTTCGTGGATAGAATCTTCAAGAGCATCATCCGTTAAAGTAAGGCGTAGTATTTTCTTTGCTGAATTTATCGGAAAAATATTCGACGCATTAAGTGTTGAAACAGTTGGCTTCATCAATGTTGAAACATAGAGTTCATTCAGTGTTTCGGGCATTTCTGCAGATCGATTGACAGCATCAGCCATTGCTTCATATACTGGATCTGGAATTGCGTTGAGTGGGAACTCTACAGAAAGACCTCCAAGGATAATCTCAATTCTTCTTCTATCCTTGTCGATGAATTTAATTCTAGAGGTTCCTTCGTCAGACAATGGCGACTACTCCTTTGTGGAATAAGCAGGTTACATTTCGAAATGTATTCAACTTGCTTGTTTTCTTTCAACGCCCGATGTATTTAATGCTATTTTGGATAGTAAACTTACTTGCACCCAAACCTATTAAGAGAGAATTTCAATTCATTCAAAGGGACTAGTATCATGGTTGAAGCTTTTGAAATCATCAAGGCCCAAATGATTGAATCTGAAAGTGATAAAGTTGAAGTTGATACTAACAAAGTCCTTGTCTTTATTGATCATGAATCAAAAACAATCTATCTCTGGCGAGGTAAGAATGCAGGTATTTCTGAGAAATTAATGGGCACGAGAGTGGCTGCTAAATTGAGTCACAAGTATCCCAATTACAGAATTCGTCCAATCTCTGAAGGACAGGAACCTGCTGTATTTGTTCATCTTATCGGTAAGTCATTGAAGTAACCATAAAATACAAAGTCATTTGTTTGCAGATGATATTGAGAGTAATCATTTGATTATCCATCGTCTTGCGTATCTATTACGACTTAGGAATGTTCAACGTGGACTTGCTACACGTTCCATGATTATTGATTTACTAGATTCTAAAATATGGAAGACTACATCTCAAATTGCACAGGAAGTGCCAGTTACTGCAGCTACAGTGGCGTATCATCTACGGAACATGGAAAAAGAAGAGGTTGTAGTACACCATCCTAAAGGTAAGGGATGGAAGTCCACTCCTATTCATCAAACCGAACTGTCTGAGTTTCTTAAGAAGAGGAAATCCCGACGAAAGAAGAAAGGTTGATTTTATGTTGACACGCGCGATTGTAAGACCACCCGGAGCTAAATTCAAGAGATGCATATCGTCTCATCCTCTACATCACACTCTCAATATGGAACTTGCATTAGAACAGCATAAAGTATACCGTCAAACCCTTGTTGATTTTGGATTAGACCTGATTGTACTTGAACCAGACAATGTATACCCTGATGCGTGTTTCGTAGAAGATACTGTTGTAGTACACGGAAATCGAGCAATCATTACTCGAATGGCAAAGGAAAGTCGTAGAGGGGAGAGTAAGAAAGTAGAGGAAATTCTTTCTGAATTCAAGCAGATGAAAACTGTTGTTGAATCAGGTCTGTTGGAAGGTGGTGATGTTATTCATCTTCCCAATTCATTGCTCTGTGGGCTCACTCAGAGAACTAATCGTGAAGGAGCTTCACAGATGGAAAAGTGGCTGGAAACCCCAGTTCACTGCATAGCGGATCAAAAAATAATGCATATCAAGAGCCACCTTACATATCTTGGCAGAAACACTATCCTACTAAATCAAAGATATTTGGAAGAACCTGTGTTGAAGCTGTTTTCGAAAATAGTTCTTCCTAGTGAAGAATCTCATTCTGCTAATACTTTAGCAATAGGTGATGTTGTCATAATGTCCGTGCGTCATAAGAAAACCGCAGAGCTAGTGAGAGAAGCCGGATTTGAAGTCATTCATTTGAACATGAGCGAGTTTGAGAAATGTGACGGCGCACTTACTTGTCTATCCATCATTTTTTGAGAATGAATCTATAGAAATTCAGAGTAGAATCGAGTTGCATTTTTCCAATAGATCTTGTCAAGAACCGAATTTGGGAGATCGAGTCCATTGATATAGGTGCCACCCATATTGACAGTATCTGCATCTGCAAAGGGTAGGGGAACATTTCTAACATCTGTTTCGAAGAGGAGTCTAATCGCCAAATATCTACCTTCATAATATGAGCGATCTGGAGTAAATCCAACACAATCTGTCCCAAAGTGCATTCTATTCGCGTATTTGATTATGAATTCTCGAGCTTTCTGAGGGTTTTTACTTAGCTCTCTTGACATCCACCTTGCTGAACTTGTATCAATGTTGAAATTCGAATAGGTGTCGAACCATCGAGCAAGATTATCTAACCTGTGAATTTCTGGCTGAGCAGCAAAATGAGCAATCTGAAGTTTCATGTTAGAATGCCTAGAGAGCACACCTTCGAGTTCCTGAAGGTCTCTCTCCTTGGACGAGAAATGCGTCTTGTCAGTATACTTGGTTGCATAGTAAGTATCTGGATCTGAGAGATGAAGCAAGAATGAAATATCTTCATCCTTCATTGCTCCAAAGAAGAGTGCCATCTCATCTTCATCCATTCGCAAATCATCTGGACCAGCTGAAGCTCGACCCCTCATCATTGGTGCAGATTGCATCTTAGCAATGTGATACCCCTCTTCTTTTAGAGTAGCGACTTCCTTTAGAAGTGGTTCAACACCATGTGAAAAACGGAATGCTCCCGAGAAATATTTGGCATAGATAAATCGACCTGGATATGTTTCTCCAGCATATTGTTTGATTCCAGGACTGTGACAGATAAGCACTGCTTTAGTAATCCCAAAATCCTTTTGAATTTCAACTAGAATATCTAACGCATCAGTGTCTATACCATGTGTATGCGCATCAAGTATTGGATTTGTGTAATCAAGTCGAGAATCCAGTTTTCACACCTAATGCCGCCAAGGTTTGCTCCTTGAAAACTCTGTTTATTCGGATATTTGTATCCGAAGACCTTATGAATATTCAATTCCAATAAACGATAATCAGCTTTCGCTGGAAAGGAGTAATAAATATTGAAACGCGCGCTACAAGTTTTGCTCGCTATCTCTTTTGCCACTATGTTTCTCATTTCCCCTGTTGCAGCAGCAACATCGCAGGGTCTTGAGTGGGGCATTGCGGTAGACGACCAATGGAATTTCGATATCACATCAGTGGATGAAGGTGTCACTGGTATGAGTGAAGTAATCTATTTTGAAGCTACAAGTGGAATATCAACTATTCCGAATATCTTGGATGACTGGAATAATATACCAAAGCCTACTTTTGATGTTACCTGGGCAAATGGAACCGATTTAGGTTGGTCTGCTTTAATTTTCATACTTTATATGGTAGTTACAGACTCATGGGTTGTTCCAATAGGTAACTATACTCTACTTGGAGAACTTTATGAAGATGATGTTTTCTACAATGGAACCATATACGATTCAGGTGGGTATTGGGGCATGGAGATAGACAGTTTCCTAGGAAACCCTCTTGATATTCATGTAGACTATCTTAAAGATGACGGATTCTTAGCACACTGGACTGTTACAACAGAGAACGGAACAATATCTATGGTTCGTCAAGGACTACCTGGTATTGTGGATCTAATCACCGACAATATACTGTACATTGGTGTTGGAGTCGGAGTGCTCATACTACTTGCCATTGTTTGTAAGAAGAAATAGACTCTAGGGGGTTAAACCCCCACTTCTCTTTTTTACTTTTTAGCTATTCAATCGAGACCATAGTCCCGTGGCTGAATCTCTTGATATCTTAGCAACACGTTCATCAGATATGGATGTCAATTGTCTATTTTTCACAACCTGTTTTCCTCCAACAAAGACATCTCTGACGTTTCCGCCACTAAAAGTGTTCAACAAATGTCCTATAGCAGAATCTTTTGTTAGAGGTGTTGGAACATTGGACCCATCCAAGATTACAATGTCTGCAAGCTTATTCTTCTCAAGACTCCCGATCTTCCTCTCCATACCATAGCAACGAGCACCATCCAAAGTTACCATCTTGAAAATTTCATTTGGCCCTATTGCGCTTGGGTTTCCACTTGCTAATTTATGAATGGTCAAGGCACAGCGCATATTTTCAAAGGGATCATAGATCCATCCATCATTTCCGAGACCAATAGTGATACCACGTTCAAGCATTGATGGAACTGGAGCTATTCCAACTGCATTCAGCATATTGCTCATTGGATTATGTGCGACCGATGAACCAGCTTTTGCTATCAAATCCATCTCATGATCATTAACATGGACACAATGAGCGAGTACAGTCTTTTTACCTAATACACCAAGTCGATTCAAGCGTTCAACAGTTCGTTCACCAGAGGTTTCTAAATTGTGGTATAGATCAACTAATCCCTCTGAAGTATGAACAGTGATTGGGATGTCAAGATTCTTAGCTTCCTCAACAGCCTTGCTGACAATTTCATCGCCTACAGTAAAAGAAGCATGAAGGCTCATCATTCCAGATATCAAATCATCATCATGGAGTGAGTTTATGAAATTGATTCCTTCAAGGAGACCTCTCCTAGCTTCATCTGGATTATTTCGTTCTGTTATTTCAAATGCAACCATGCCACGCATTCCAACCTCTTTGGTTCCTCTTGCAATTGCTTCTAAACTTCCTTCAATTGAGTTGGGTCCTGAATACGTGTCTGCGTAAAATGTTGAACCATTTCTTAACATGTCAGCTGAGGCTGAGAGCGCACTTGCATACGCATCTTCCACGGTTAATGCAGAATCAACAGCCCACCATACGCGTTGAAGCACCTGAGCAAAGTCTGTTGGCGGTTTGATATTCAATGAAGCTCCACGAAGTAATATTCCATAGAGATGAGTATGAGCTGTTATCAAACCTGGAATAACTACACACCCTGAAGCATCGACAATGGTGTCAGTTGAACTGCGGGGTTCTCCAGATCTAATCTCAGCGATTTTGCCATTGGAAACCCTAATGTATCCTTTCTCAAGAATAGTACCTTTCCGATCTGCTGTTACAACAAGTCCATTTTGTATCAGGATATCCTCACTCATTTCTTCAGCTCCTGTACCTATTTGTAATGATGAAGCCGCTCATTAGTCTTACTAGATACGTTTACTACATCTCAAAATCGACATAGCTGACAGTACCTTCACTGGAGCGATAGATGATTCCTTGTTCTTCAAGTTCTCCAAGTGCCTTGATGAACTCCTCTTCAGATAAACCAGCTTTTTCGCTCTCTGTTTGAATCATTTCTAAAGATACTTCTTTTCCTACTTTTTCTGACAACTTCTGTAGAACCAGAATAAAGCGACTGGAGGCAGGGATAGTTGGATCATATTCTTGTGAACTCGCATCATCTGCAATGACAGGTTCTGGTTTTGATGATTTCTGCGCTCCGAGAAGTGCTGAAAGTAAGACTGATTTATCCTCCTCTCTCAATTGTTCGTCATTATCAGGTTTCTCTACTTTCTCCACTTTCGTGAAATCTGCTAAACTCACACCTTCAGGGTCTTCATCTGTGATTTTACTGGTATCAAGTTTATCTTCCATGGTTGAAACTCTTTTCATAATTTCAATCATTGGATCTGATTGGTCTCTCTCAATACCTAACCAACTAACATCAATGTCTTTGTTAGCCTGAGTTGCTTTAAGCAATTGAGTTCTGAATTGTTTCTCAAGGCGTTTTCTTTGATCCTCGAGGGTTGATTCATCGCATGTTGTTATTCCAAGAAGTAATAATATTCGCTCAGCTTGAGCTCTAACCCTTGCATGACTCTCAGCCATCAAATGACTAAGAACTGTCAGAAGCGGCATTATCTTTGAGGATTCAATGTTTAGATTTTCAAGTAGTGCTTGCTTGACTTGCCACTTAGAATCTGCAACAAGATCCATCACCAATCCCGATGATATTCTGATTCCATTTACCGCAACTGCTTCTGCTATCTCTACCCTTTCTTGCCATTGACTCTTGCGCAAGAACACAGCTAGAAACTTCAGGGTCTTCTGGTCCATTATACCACAGATGTATGGGAGTAGGTCTCTTCGTTTCTTAGCAGCTCCATCACAAAGTAATTTTATCAGACGTTTTCTATCATTTTCAGGAAACATACTTATTGTTGGCACAGAACCAAGTGTAATCCCTTTGATATTATCTCGGATTTGTTTTGTTACCCAATTCTTACCCGGTTTACCCAATCCAATCATTAATCCAAACACAGATGGTTGATGTTCCTTCCCAAGGGTTTCTAGATTTTTAATCCAAATCTTTTGCTCAAAGGAAGTTGATGGTCCACCTGTTTGTGTGAACATCTCTTGAATACCCTGGAGTATTTGCTCTCTCTCAACTGGATTCATTTCCTTCAAAGAGCTAAAGAACTCAGTCTGGTATGAACCGGACAAGTTCTTCCCTGCAACAGTAAATGCAGCCTGTTTGACATTTCTATCAGTAGCTGTCAATAGATCCATTGCCTTAGGTAAGAGTAGTCGTTTGTTAGTTACTGTAGCAAGTCTTCTTACTGCATCATACATCGTACCAAGATTGGGTGAATCAATATCCCATGCAATCTTTTGTAATGGTTTGAGAAATCTCTTTTCCACTCTTGGATAATCAGAGGTCTTAGATTTCTTGCTCATTTCTTTCGACCTCTCCCTTTCTTGGAACTCTTTTTCTTCCGGGACTTTTTCTTTACCTTTTCTTCTAATAGAAATTCAGTCAGGGGTGTTTGCTCATCCTTCGGTTTCTGCCTCTTAGTTTTAGCCTCTCTGCCCTGATTTTCTTCAAACAGAGGTTGTCCATTTAGAGTGACTTGTTCAGTTGGAAGAGGAGGTTTGATTCGGGAACTACTATCGACTTCTATCTCGATCAATTGTAGCTCATATGCTTCAAGAAGTGCTGCCGCCCGAGGATCTTTTGCATCAATCTTGGTTTCCATAATCATCTGTTCTCGTAGGAATTTACTCCCAAGTACTGACTTTTCTAATTTAGTGAGATTTAACTGGCCTTCAATGATTTTTGGTTTTGCTTTCTTGAATTTCTTAAACTCGACTTCTTCAACTTTGGGAATTAAAAATTCAAATCCATCACGTTTGAGAGCTGATGGTATGAGGTATCTCGTATTTCCTTTCTCAATGAGATTATCTGCAATGTCTAAACATAGATTTCGAGCACTTCTTCTTCCTAGTTTCCAACTTTCTTCTTTAGTCAGTGCGTCGATGATGTTTCCAGTAGTAATCTTGTCGATAAGACCAAACGAGAGAATTTCTAGTGCACCGAAGACAGCTTCTCTGAACAGAATCACAGTTTCCGATATCTTATCTTTGGATGATTCCTTAATTATGAACGTCTGGATGTTCTTGTTGATTTTGTGCCATGGATTTTCATCTTTATCAGAATAATAACCCTTGATCAAATCAGCTACAGCTTTTATGTCACCCCTCTTATTTAGATCACAAATTTTGTGAACATAAGCAATATTAGCAGGGCTTTTGCTGCGGCTAGAACTCAGATCTTGCGGCCTCCAGAATCTGTTTTATTTAGAGATGCCTATTTCCCTTTTGTGTTGTTGTATTGCTTGCTCAGTGAAACAATATGTGGGATGATTAGAACGAGAAAAAGAAAAAGGATGGATGCTGAAAAAAACAGCACCCATTCAAAGTTTGGTTTGTTACTTTTTCTTCTTGAGCTGCATGACTACAATTAGAATGATTACAATACCTGCAACTGCTACTCCTATGATGAGTAGGAGTGTTGGATCAATTGGTTCTCCACTAGTTGTTGTAGTTGTAGTTGTTGTTGGTGCAATATATTCAGTCACAACCAGAGAAACCTCGTCCGACACACTATAACCAAGTCTGTCGTAGACTATGAGTTCGTAATCAGTGATTGATTCATTGATGCCATCAACATTGAATGTGAGTACGCTTCCTGTCCATGGCCCACTCTGCAAAGGTGTTCCATTCACGCTCAAAACATACTCCCAAGCACCCGCATCTGCAGCTGCTGTCCAACTAATCTCGTTTCCTGTTTCAGTTTCCATGTAGGTGACATCTTCAGGACTGTTGATTGTTGGTCGATCGAAGTATAGGAACGCAATCTCATTTTCCCAAATCTCTTGGTTGTCGGGGTATGTCGAGTCATCTGTATCATCGTTGTAGATTGTGAGTAATAGACCATTGACTATTACATTACCTCCAGCTCCAATGGCAATTGCTACACTTGAATTACTATATCCCCCTATACCTGAATCAATATATCCCGCTACTGGAGTTGCATTTGCAAAGGTTGTAAGGTTGAGGGCATTTATACCAAAACCAACGTCTAGGGTTGTGTTTAGAATAGTTGAACCGTATGCCGCTGGCAAGTTGAAAATAGGATTAGTTTCATCCCATAGATATACCGCTGGCGGATCTGCTATGACATTAGCAACTTCGACACCGAAATATGCAAGAGTTGCACTGTCCATTCTCCAACTACTGAATACAACCTTTCCACCACCTTCTACGAAATCTATCAGATGCTCTTGGACGGTAGTTGTCATGTAGTTGGTGTTGTCATATATGACCATGTCCCACTCTTCAAGAAACAGACTCATGTTGAAATAATCTATTTCCCATGTCAAGTAGTAAGGTATTTCCAAATCGTTCAATGCTTGAGCAATTGGACTATTCAAGGGCACATGGTTCGGGTGGGCTTCAGTCCAGAAATCTGTGTACACAAGGACTTTAGCTGGTCCTGATGATAGCCAATTGATGATGTTAATACTGAACTGGTAGTTATCTTCGTTATCGATATAGCTGTGGGTAAAACCATTGATGTCTCCTACAACTATAATTCTACCTTCTCCATAATCCCTTCCAGCTATTGCGACATTGGGTTCTCCAAAGTACACAATTGGATATGCTGGGGCGGTTACGTTCAAGTAAGAACCTGATGCTATCACAACAGAGCCTACTCCTTCAATAATTGGATGATTCTCAAACTCGGTTGTAACTGAACTTGCTGGAATTGCAGGTCCAGCTGCATAGAATGTAATCCCTAGACCTTCAATGATATTCTCGATACGTTGGTTTTGAGTTGTGAATGCAGGATTCTCTCCAAGTATGAACAAACCTCCGCCATCTTGGACCCAATCATGGATAACTGTAATTTCAGCCGCTGTATAATTAATGCCTGGCAAATTTATGACCAGTACATCGAAAGGTGCCAGGTCATCTGAAGTAAGTTCCTCTCCTGTTGGGTATAGCTTGTCAAATGTGGATGAATGGTTGACAACAGTATCCCTCCAGGTATATTAATTTTCTGGAGAAGTAACATTTACATCCCATGCATCAACACCATAAAATGGTACATGAGTATAATCAAAAGCGACTCTTGCTTTTGGTCTTGGAGCAAGCCAATCAATTGAGTCAGTGATTATGGATTCTTCCCAAGCTGGGATGGTACTGCAATTACCTGGTAACTGAACAATGCGACCACCTTGTCTTGCAGTGTTATCGAGTGCAAAACCAACAGAATTCGCTGAATCGCCTGCATCCATCAATATACGTACAAAGTCTTCTGTATTTGAGCTGTCAAAATAGCCCACATCGTGAATCGTTGTATTTTCGTTCACAACTATTGTATCAGCAGGCTGGTAATCTTTTGCTGTAGAATGACGTGCACCCACAGTGAAGTTGGTGACAACATCATAACCCCAGTGTTCTGTAGAATCCACACCCAATAGGCCAAAGCTGCCCGTATCAGTGGATACAATCATTCCATAATAGTATAGGAACCCAAGTGAAATGTCAAAACTGAGGATTCCGCCTCCTGCCAACCAATAATCTTTGACTTGGTCAACTATATCGTCTTTTGGAAGTTGATCAACTAGAACAAATGCATCAAAGTTAGCAGCCATGAGTTTGTGATCTATGATGTCTTGTGTAGACATTGGTATCACATCATAACCTTCACTCTCCAACAATTGAATAACAGTTTCATAATTGTTAGTGATTACTCCTCCCGATGCATAGAACGGAAGGGTTGTATTATCTTCTACATAAACAGCCACCCTGAGCCTCTCTTCTACAAAACTCGCTGGTAGAGCAGTGTCTACCACTACGTTATTTGTAGTAAGCTCATTCGAATTTGTCACCAATGAAGGTGCAAGTGCGAACATAGGGAGGACTAATAGTATCAGAACTAGGACGTGCTTATATCGCGTCATATAATTAATTCCTCGGAAGATAATTCTAACTTGAAGAGTTATATAGAATCTAGAAAATCTCTTCGACAATTGTAGTTGATAACGTTAATTTGATAACTTCTTGTCGATTTTTACCTTCTCTTTCAGGAGATCCTGTCCTTCAGTAACAAGTAGTTTTACTCTACTTTCATATTCCCTTTTGTCTATTGTTTTGCGTTTGTATTGCCGTTCAAGCATCGATTTTCTATTCTTGATTTCCTGAAGTTGATTAGCGATTGCCTTCTCTCGAGCTTTGAGCATTATTAGGTTCTTTCCGCCTTTGCTTTCTAGTTTGGCATAAAGGGCGTCACGTCTCTTCTTGACAACTTGGGACTCTCTGAGTTCTCTCTTGGCAGGACTTTCAAGTACTGGAGGCGGTTTGGGTCTTGGACCAATCGATGCATCTATGGGTGCTGGTTGAGGTGGAGGTTCTCTTTTCACTACTTCTTTTTCGGACTTTATTGGATTGGTTAGCTTCGAGTCCCGTCCTTCTGCTTGCGCCATTTTTTCTAAGCGCTCTTTGTACTTCTTCAACCGTTCTTCAGGTGTTTCTTCATTTACCAAGTGATACTCACTCACTCTTCCCTTGTAGAATGTTGGTTCAGACTCACTAATACTTTATTTTAGTATATAATAAAATGCGTTATTACCAAGAAGGAGCTGATCGAGAAAGGATGCAAGGTGAAAGACCACCAGGGATGTGCGGAAACATATTTTGCACCCTTTCTCTTTCCCCGTAGTCAATTGCTCAACTACTCCCGTGGGGAATCGCAAGGATATATCGGATTACTTTGAATAAAAGGGGGATGACCTCGGTAATCTATGTGGCAATAGCGCCACATGTAGCGTCTATCATAACTAATTCGAAATTACGCAGTCAATGATTGACCAAAGGGCTTTCGGATGAGGTTTCCAAGACCTAGACCTACTAGTAGATAGAATCCATAGAAGCTGAATCCAAATCCTGCAGGAGTGGAAGTTCCAAACATCCCGACGAGAAATGGAAATACTTTGTCAATATTGAATGGGAGGACGGCTACAACTGAATTGCCAAACATTGCTGCCATAATCCAAAACACCAGTATGAATGGAATATAGTATACGCACATTGGTTTGCAACGTTCACCCATCATTGAACTGTTGATTTTCATAATTCGACCTTGGTCAGCCATTACTTCTTCAAGTGCTTCTGGATCCATGGATTTTCTAGCAGCACTCATTTTCTCTCGCCAGATCTTGACCTCTTCCATATTTTCCTTCATCTTCTCGACATCAGTGAACTTGTTAGTTGCTATAACTGAGAACGCTACAAGCAGAAGATTCACGACGAGTATTGTGATAGCACTCCAAGGCATGACTTCTATGGGTGCGAATAAAACAACAAGAAATTGAACAAAATCACTCCATATATCCATAGTCAGTCACTCGTCTGTCGTGTTTGCGAGGGCGTTTTAAGCCTTCTCTTTGAACCTGTTACCTACTTCGTTACTTTTGCATCTCTCAATATCGTGTATATGGAGCAATATTACGCGGCGTTTACCAGCTCTCAATCTTACCTATATTATATGCAAAATCACGCACCTATATTTCGTATGGAAGATTGTTGCAAAGGAAACACCCTATCTGTCTCATATTACGACGGTTTAACGGATAATTGACCAAGTACACGTTAACCTAATTTTGTGGTAAACGTTCAGATACTATACATAATTTCCGTACATCCTATTTCGTACACGTTTAATAGATTCGCGCCTTTTGGAAGCTCGTGGAAGCTAAATACTCAAATAATAGCTTGAATGTTCCATTATTATCCATCCTATTGCTGTTTGTGCAGAAAATTACACACAAATATGTGTAATGTGCAGGTTTCATATCCTTTGCATACTGAAAGAGGTGATTAGGACGAGATACGTTTACTAAACAAAACCGTATATCTTTATATTGTAGTATGCGTGTACTTTCTATGTCAAGTTCACCGGGAGGACAAGACAACAATGATGATGTTTAGCAGAATGCTAAGAAGACAGGGATTTTATCGTGTAAAAAATCAGGCTGAACCAGTGTATATGAAACACGGAGTCGGGCTGGGCGGAATATACGTGCGAATTGAACACAAGAAAGCTTTGATTCAAGTTCGAGACCTCGGAATTGAAGAAGAGTTCACGCGTGTCAAAAAACTTGAGAATTTTATCAGTAGTCTTGACGATCAAGCCTATCGCGAGAAATGTTTTATCGTCCATCGCATGCGCGGTACAGGTTCATAATTGACTCTCTTTTCTCTCTTACTTGGTAGGCTGGGTAAGCGACATACCCTCCTACCTTTTCCTTTTCTAAGGTATGTTGATATGCTACTTCTCAGTTAGTCAACGTGACTTTGCTTGACTGATTTGGAATTAGATATTCAGAAGGCTATTGCTGAAAGGAATTACTCTGCAAGTGCCTATTTGTTGGATGATGCATTGCAAGAAGGTAGTTTACTTGGGCTAATAACGAAACTTGAAGAGATTAATGAAGCAGCTTCCCTACTGACTCTAGAGTTTAGAGATCATATCTTTCATTACCTGGGTATGTGGGATATCTATTTCGCGGTTCAAATTCCCTCAATTGTTGTATTAAAAATACTTCATGAGAATAATATTGAGAAAGATGCTCAGGTATTCATGATTGATTATATCAGAGGTTTCCTTGATGCAGAAGATTTTCGATTTGACCAATTTTGTGTTGAAGTAGAAACGATTAGTCGTGGACAATATGCTATTCTTGTACCTTCAATATTGGAACAGAGAGCAACCGAGTTTGAGAATTGTAAGATTCAGTTTCGAAAAGATCCAACTCTGCAATATTGTACTGCAGATTTGTTGAAAACATATTACGGCAATAAGATAGTATCTGCAACTCACAAAAGAAGAACCTATGATGATATTGTGGTGTATGCTGAGCAGTTTAGTATAATTGAAGAGAGCCTATTGTCTGCAGGTCTTGATATAGCATCAATGCTTGAAGAAATTGATTATGATTCTTGGGATAATTTTGTATCTACTACGAGAAATTTTACACGTGTACAGCTATTTTCTAAATCCGGGGAACTATCTATCTTGCGCAGAGTAGTATCAGCTCGTTCAAACATCTTTGCTGATAATTTCAGGCAACAAGTCACAGCATTGAATGCGATAGTCTTAGCTAAAACACAGTCATGCAATGACGTCCTAATGGCTGTAGCATCTGATAGTTCTCATCAAATACGTCGCAGAGTATTGAAACATCTTGGTGAATCGGGGGATTCTGCAACTATGGAATTTCTGGCTGGAGTAATGAAGAATGATGATGATGAGTCAATTAGAACAGAAGCAGCTCGTGCATATTCTATGCTTACTTCAAGTAGTCAATTTTCAAACATAGCTCTTGCGATGCCCCCGCTCTCAATAAAACCCCCAACTCTTGATATTTCAAAAATCTATAGAGTCCTTAACAATCTGATTTCTAGGAGCATGCCAAGTACTATGATTGATGATACTCTCACCTCAATTGCTATTCAAGGTGGCTCCGATGCTATTGATATCCTGACGCGCCTGCTTGCTAAACCACAAGTTAGTGTTCGGATGGCTGTTATCAAGGCATCAAGATCATTAGATAATGCAAGTGCAGCATCAATTGTTCGCGCTGCTCTTGACGATGAATCCGTGGATGTTGTCGCTTTAGCTGAAAAGGAACTTGATACACGTTGGCCGGATGCTGTCTGGGATTAGAAGTTGAAAATAGGCAGGATGACGAGATTGCTAGACTCTGTTATCAGTGACTATTGCAGTCTGTGTTCTATGTCTTTGACATAGATCTCTGCGATTGTCTAAGGAGTCGATGGATATGTTAAGTAATCACGCGATCTCGTCCCGGTCGCACCTTGAGGTGCTGGTTTTCCTCCTGGGCAAAGTCCCGTTTGCCCAGAAAGATGTGCCCAACGGATGTATGTTGTTGTTCGGTCCCTGTATCAATCAGAAAAGGTGATACTGTATCGTGAGTGAAGTGAGGAGGAAAGAGATTGAGGAAAGAGGTTCTTGACACAGTATTCACCAGCGGTTTCCAAACAAATCGCCAATATCGCAACAATATTTCGCTATTGTTGTAATAATCGCAATTCCCAACGAACATTTTGTGAAATATTCACAATATAAGATTACTTAGTGCGGCATAAAATAGACTATTTCCTAGATATCTTGGATTTGAGATAGCTTGGTGTTATCGCAAGAATTGAACTCATTACTGATTTTTCGCCCATCAGCATTTCTGCGATAATACGCTGCGATTTTTGAGAATCGATGAAGCCTGAACTACCCCATCCTGATGTCTTACCACTTTCTGGTCTCATAAGTTTTCTTTGAAGCCAGAGACCCCATTTAAGATCCGAGCCAATTTGCTCAACCCAATTTTCCTCATATTTCGAAAGCATTCTATCTGAAAAGTCATTCTTGCGAATACATCGCGCTGCAGTTTGAGCAGCTTCGAGACCTCCCACCATGGAATAATGAATTCCTTCACCACTAATTGGTGAACAGTGACCCGAAGCATCTCCTGCAAGCATGATTCTCTGACCAAAAGAGGGTTTGATCACTCCAGCAAGAGGCATCAAGGCTGAGTCTTTCTTGATAATAGTACCATTACCTAATTCGTTAGAAAATGGCTCAACTTCTTTTAGGATATAATCAAGATAATCATGAGTTCGACGCTCGTTCGTTCGTATCCTCTTTACTAGACCTCCAGTACCTAATATTGCAACCTTACCTCTTGGAAATAACCAGCAGTATCCGCTGGGTGAATATTTGTTTCCATACAAGAATGTGTTAGAATGTTCCAGTTCTCTGTCCACTTCTATATGATATTGGAGACCGTAACCCATTGCTGAATTTGGAATTCTTGGTCTTATCGCAGTGAATCTCTGACTTACTGGGTTGGCACCACTGGCATCGATAATGAGTTTGGACGTAAAGGATCTTTCTTTGCCATCCTCTCTTAGTGTTACTTTGCAGGAGTTGCTGCTTGTTTCTACTTTGCCTACCTTAGACCCGAAGATTAGATTGCTACTAGTTGCTGGAATCATACTCTGTAGTGTTTTGCCCAAAGCACCCCTGCTCACATTAACTCCAAGGGGGTGATCGAATTGAATAGTGACCAAGTCTCGCCCTTGGAACTTTATCCTTACTTTGTCAATCTCATGTTGGTCATCAATTTTAGGAATTGAAAATTGCTTTAAAGCAGAGGCTGGAATAAATCCCGCACAGGGTTTGTTCTCACCTGGATTCATGTCTCTGTCGAACAGTAAATAGTCTACATCAAGTTCTGCTAATTTCTTTGCAGCAGTTAATCCAGCTGGTCCTGCTCCAATCACAATGACATCTGTATCCGTATTCATATCAAGCAGAATATAATCGGGTGGGCCTCATCTTAAATTATTGGATTGAATCTGCCAATCGGTATCGGATGAATATACCTATGAACTTCGTTTTCGCACCATAACAATCAAAACAACTGCAAAGATTGCAATTCCGGAGTGGATAGAGCTCTATTGTTCGATTCATTATTGGTGTACTAAAGAAAAGGGATGAAGATGGAGCGTGTACCACTCCCCATAGACTTGGGCTTCTGTTCTGTTTAGAGGCACCATAATCTAGTGGTACACGCCTTTACGAATATTGGAGGTAAGTACACGTTAACCCGGTGGAGTACACGTTTGGATGGGCGGATACGAAGTAAGGAGAGATTACACTGGTTTGGTTTCTTGAATCAGATGTCTGAAAGGTTTGAGATTTCAGAACCCCGTCTATGAATATTCTTTCCAGCGTTTACTTCATAGAGTAGTAGTAAACGTTAGTATATGGGGCCGTGTGATATCCACATATGATAGTCACAGATTGCATGTCTAGAGGATCTGCTGAACAAGGATAAATTCAAAGGAAATTAGTCTAGATTCGCGGGAGCGTGCTGTCGGCAAACCGCTATTTGACTTACTATTTTTGAATAGAATCGTCTATTTAGATTTCTGCTAATTTTTTCTTTAGTTAATTATTCTTCTCTCTCTTCCCTCAATACCTTTCGATTTTTCGAAGTAATGTTGGACATTTCTTTAAGTATTATCGCCTTCATTTGATGAAAATATGAACTAAGTATCTCAAAAAATTCTCGAAAAAGAGTACCAAGGTATTACTCTAACTTTTGTTTGAATCCATTACCAACTATATGATGAGAACCGACTTTGATTGGACTGCATTTGAGATATACCTTCGAGCTGAGAGGGGACTATCTGATGTTAGTGCAAAAAAGGCAATAGATCTTCTAACCACTTTTGGCAAGTCTGATTATGATCGATCCTTGAACAAAGTTAATTTGTCATCTCTTCAAAAGGGTCTATTTCAAGCATCAGAGAGATATTCCCCGAATAGCATAAATCTCGTCAAGAACACACTTAGACATTGGATTAGATTTGTCCAAGATGTAGATGACCTAAGCGATGTTACGAAGGAGCTCACGTTCCTTGATCGTCTGAAGCGAATGCTCGGAAGAGGTGCAGAGTATGATTCCGTATTTTCCCAGCGTATTGAGCGGATGCTAAAAAGTACCACTTCTACACCAAGACAGATGGACGGTCGAGATGAGCGATTAGGTGTCACGGATATCGTTGAATTAATTCAGGGCTCCAGATCACAGAAATGGAAGGCACTCCTTGCATTTGCTTGGGATACTGCATTTAGACCAGGTGAACTTGTGAGTATTGATTATGAAGACATTATTCATAGGGGTGCGGAGTGGGCTGTAAGACTAAAACGAGAGAAGAGCGGTGATTACCAACAACATGACATCATGACTTGGCTCTCTCATATGTGGTTCATCCCATACTATGAGAACCATCCCACAAAGACTGGACCTCTTTTCCCAACTAGAACCGGTGAACGAATGACAGTCCATGCACTTGGTCAGAATATTAGTGACCGCGGACGGCGAGCAGATAGGAAGCTCTATGCGTACACAATAAGAAAGAGTTCTGCAACGTGGTGGGAGCGTACAGGTCTCTTACCTACATCATCTATCCGTGCTAGGCTTGGGCATACTCAGAGGTCTCGCACTTTCGAAAAACATTATCTAACACTCTTCCATGAAGACTATACTGAAGATGTTGTTCGCGCTCAAGGAAGATTTGTACCTGGTAGACAAAATTACGACCAAAGATATTGCATATCTTGTGATACTATTAACCCTCCCGCAGATGATCCCTCAATTGCATTACTTGGAAAGAAATCTGAACTCTGCATCAGATGTGATAAACCACTCATTAATCTGGATTAGAGACCTCAATTTCTATCCCTCAATTGCTCTCACTTTATTGGATATCCTTTCGTTTCTTCTTCAATCTGAATTCTATTCAATTTCTACTTTTCATTTTCAATTTTCATTTTGCACTATGCCTCTTGACTTAGTTTTACTATAGGTGTACTAGTCGTTTACCTGTACATTCTATAACTATAGGTTATTCAGAGTAACCTCTAGTTATGACTCTTCAAATTGCTGCTTGAAACTGCTTAGAATATGCTAGGGGGACCGCTATATTGAATCTGGGGATATTAAATCAAAAAAGGGTAGGTTCAATGATTGAAAAGTAGTACCCTTTTGATAGGTACTTTTCGAGTCAGTGAAATTATGATCATCTTTGTGGCATGTGATCAAAATCACTCTTGACATTACAAATCAGAAAATTATTACTTCGAAAATACGAAATGTATTGAGGGAAAAAATATTTCACAAGGAATAATTCACATTATTGGTTCAGTATTCAATAAGTATTGGTAATGTTTGCAAAATAGAACAGGCGAACATCATTTATATCTCGAAACTTGGAATCCTTTCGACAGATACAAAAATGTACCAGCATTATTCTTAAGATACATATTCGAGAGACAATGTATTATTAATTGAAATGCGGTTTGCTACTCGCTCAGAAATGGTGTAACTCAATGGTAACAATCTTCATCGTCGACGACGAAGCTATCTTGCATCGGTTATACAAAGATGTATTCAGTATCAAAGGGCATGAAGTGATAGCTGATGCTTTTGATGGTGCAGAAGCTGTTGAGAAATATGTTATTTTAGATCCAAAACCTGATGTGATTATCCTCGACCACAGGATGCCTAATAAAGACGGTATGCAAACGATGAAGGAAATCCTAGAGTTCGAACCAAAAGCAAAGATTGTCTTCATTAGTGCTGATGCCAATGTTCGTGAACAAGCGATGAGCAATGGTGCTGCTAGTTTTGGATTAAAGCCAGTTACAATCAGGCATATGCTGGATCTTGTTGAGAGCGCAGTAACCGACCAATAATAGGTGTTTACATAGCCAGGATCAGATGACCTCTAGGGGTAAAGTATGTTGAAGAATGAAGGTCATGCAGGAGTTATTATTGCTGGTGAAGTTCCTCTACTCAGAGTACTTCTTAAAATGGCTCTCGAAGATTCTGGCTTTGATGTTATTGCAGAGGCGGAGACTGCTGAAGGACTCATGATAGAGTGTAAAGGTAGTAGTCCTTCTGTCGTAATTATTGATTTCAACATGGAGCAAGAAGCCATTGTTAGGTTAATTGAGAATCTTCTTGATATTGACCCTATAGTAGCCATTGTAGTCATATCTGACTTGGTAGATAGCCAGACTGAAACCGTTCTAGCTGCAGGTGCCCGAGCTTTCCTCCAGAAACCATTCAGTATGTATGACATGGCAGATATTGTCAGAAAAGTCAAACCGGTCTATTAGCTATCTTTCAGGTTCCATAATCAATTCAATCTGGTAATCGTGCATCAGGAAAGGCTACAATCCCCTCTTTTCCAATTTTAAACATGACTCGTTTCATGGCGTGATTTGCTCCTCTCATCTTCACGATTCTTATTGTTCGAATGTAATCCCCTGCAGAATAGAGGGTGTCCAATTTCAGTACTCCATCACAAATGAAGAAGGGCATCTCATCATTTTGAGCAGTCTTACTTGCTTTCAATTCATGTGTGAGTACAATGGTATTAGATCCATCTGCAATTTCTCGGATGAATCCATAAACAAGCTGTCGAATCTCAGAACGATTTCCTGCGAGTTCCAGAAGTGGACCAAGTCCATCGATGACTACTCGTTTTGCACCAACTTCAGCTGATTTCTTGCGGACAAGTTCAGCAAGTCTTGGGACAGTGAATGGTTGTTCACTTAGTAAAGGATGGTCAAAACTAATGACGTATTCATAGCTTGTTTCAGTTGGTACTAATTTCAAGTTACCACTAAGTATTGTGAGTTGTCCTGATTCTTCAGCTTCCTTGGGAGTCCATCCAAAATCAGTCATATCTTCAGTAATCATCTCAGATGTTTGATCAAGAGAAAGAAGAATTACTTTCTCTCCTTTTTCCACTCCATCAAAGAGAAAATGCCAAGTTAAGATACTCTTTCCAGTACCCGGTCCCCCAGCTAGTAGAGTTGACCTCCCCTCTACATATCCACCACCCAACAAATCATCTAAACCTTTGACCCCACTACTCACACGTTCTTTTGTCATGTAAACCACTCTAAAGTGCTGTATGTATCGAAATTTAACCTTTCACAATTGGGATAAACTGGCCTGAACACATCCATGATACCTTTATTTCTCGGTTTCCTAATGTATGCGAAGGAAACCACTAGAAGCCTTTTGATTGCGATTTATGCATAAAAAGCGAGAGGAGTGTCCAAATATATCTCTGAGAGAGGTTTTAGTGTAAATTGTCAAAAAGCTCAATCATCCCCGAGTTCATGATGTATAGACCCGGTCTAGAGGAATCTGAAATTGAGGAGATTGCAAATCGGCTGGCTGTATATGCTCGTAGCACAAGGGATAGATTTTTGATATTCACAGATATTCTAATAGAGTACGTTGGAGGCGGAGAATTCCATAACCGAAGCCCTGCGTTTCTTGCAATGTGTGCAAAGGCTTGCTTCCTGAGAGGCATGTACGGATATAATCAGATTCTCGCCAAAGACAGTGATAATTACACTTGCAAAGGTTATGCAGCAGCAGCATACTGTCGTCAAAGTTTGGATCCAAGATGGTTGAATAATCTCAGAAACATAACGAACCAGATTTGGCAAGCAAAAGAATACATTGCATTTGCAGAGTTATCAGGTCAACTTGCATCTATCCTGATAGATCTTGGATACACCGACCACGCACAAGAAGTCGCAAGTGAAAGTATAGACAAAGTGACTTTTGCCACTTCTCAGGATTCAACTATTCGTACTATGGTTCAAGCCGCATTATTACGACCAAGGATAATTCTCGCATTTATTGCTGGAAATACCGAATCCCATGAAGAGGGACTAATACGATTAGATTCCGCTCACGATACAGCTATATTACTTGATCATCAACTAGCATTGAATGATATTCGATATTACAGGGCTATGGCTTTTGAGGACAGCTTCGAGCATGATCGTGCGATGCCACTTGCAACAACAGCTTTGCGACAGTATGAAAGAATGGGTTATCTCCCAGGTGTTGCCAAAGCTAGAAATCTAAGAGGTGTAATAAATCTCAATCTTGGCCAGTTGCAAGAAGCCAGAGATCAGTTTGAAGAATTACTAATCATTCAACAACAACTGAATAATCAGATTGGATTGGCAAAGACCCTCATCAATGTTGGTGAGATTGATAGAGCTCTTAATCAGATTGATCAGATGGAAACTTATAATCGCAGAGCTTTGGAGATTAGCCAAGAAGCTGAATATATTGCTGGAATTGCTGTAGCAACAGTGAACTTAGGTGATGTTGAAATACGAAAGGGAAATGTGAAGAAAGCTCTTGAATTCTATGATGAAACTATCAAGTTAGCTGAAGGCGCTGGTATGCGTCAAACTCTTACTCTTGCTCATTTCGTTGCAGGTGATGCCCATTTCCTTCTTAATGAACTAGATATCTCAATTGACAATTATAAAAGAGCAGAAGAAATTTCAATTGAGATTGGTCACAAGCTCTACATATTCAATGCTATAGTGAGTACAGTTGTTTCATTGTGGACAAAAGAAGAGAAACCCGATTCTGAAATATTGGACCTGATTCGAGCAAATATAGGGGAAACTTCTCATTGGCGAAAATCCTCTGACTCCTCACTTATGAAGGAAGTCCGTAGAAAAGTTCTAGAAGACCCAAAATCAGACAATGATCTTTGCATATTCTTTGATGGTGAAAAAACCTTTGAATGTAGAGTTGAGCGACAAGCTCTTCGAAAAGAATGCTTTGGTAATTTGTTCTGGATGGGTAATCTTTGTCCGCATTTCAGTGATTTCCTATCAAAATTGGATGAATGATTGTTTTAACTCATTACGTAGAGATTCTTTGAGAGAATAAATAATCTAAATAACCTCAGAATAAATGAGCGAGATAGCCTTTTATTCCTAAAGATGTGTTTGGACATCGCGCAACTTAGGGGACAGACCATATGACCGTTCAGGGTGTTATCCCACCCAGTATAAGGGATGCAATAGAGTCTACAACAGGCTATGTTCTCATGGTGGCTGGAAAACCAGGCACTGGCAAGAGTCTGTTTGTATATGAAATATTCAGAGAATTCTCTGATTCCTTTCTTATCTTATCAAATGCAGAAGCAATAACTGTCGTAGAGAATGAACTTTCTTCCCTTCCAAAATGGAAAGAACGCCATTTTCCTGCACAGTATTGGAGGAAAATTCAGGAGGACTCACTTCATGAATTACCATTACATGAACAGTGCTCAAAGCTCCTAGGCAACGATGAAGTCAATTGCGATAGTTCAATTGTTATCATTGACTCTTGGACTGACTTTCTTATGCCTGTCCACGAAGAGAAAAAATATGAGATTCAACAATCTCTCATATATGCTGCAAGAAACGAAGGAAAGAAACTTATTCTTGTTTCTGAAGAAGACTGGGGAGAACCTGAACATCGTCATCTAGATCATTCAGTTGATGCGATTATACGTCTTGAGAAACTATATGATAATCAACGAATGTATAGGCAACTAAGTATCGATAAGATGCGCTCTCGTTCGATTAGTCAAGACACATTTCTCTTTACGCTAAATCAAGGTTATTTCAGTTACATTCCTTGGCATAACCATCAATTTCCACCAATAATGCTCGAAAGAGAACCAATTGAAGATCCATCAACGAAGAAGGTTTCTACAGGAAATAAGAGTCTTGACGGAATATTAGGCGGTGGCTTTGAGAAAGGAATGTTGAGCTTGGTCGAGGTTGAAAGTCTTGCTGCTCCTTATCTGGAAACTATTTACATCCCCTTTCTCTCAAATCATCTCCAGCTAGGCAGGCCTGCAGTAATTTTATTGCCGGAGGGCTGGTCTCCGGAACGATTTATGCATGGTCTTAGCTTCTTTATTGATTCAAAAAGAGTTGAGAAACAAGTTGTTTTCTTTGGACGTCATGTTCTTAGTAAACATGAAAATGTGCGAAGTATTGATGATGATCCTTGGAAAACATTACAAGAAATTAGATACGAGGCAACCCAGCTAGAAAAGGAATTCAATACGCAAGTCACTGAGCTGTTTTCCTTGACTACATTGGAAAATAAATATGGAATTACAGATGTTAAAGGAATGATGGCAGAAATTACTGCTGCTCTTCCTTCAACTCAAAGAGCCACTGTTACTATTCTAAGTAAGCAGCAAGCTCTCAAGAGTGGGTCAATTGCACACAGTATACATTTGAAAGTCCAAGAACTAAGTGGAGTTCTAAGTATTTTTGGAGTAATCCCACGCACGAATTTCCTAGCAGTTCGTCCAATGCTAGCAAAAGGTTTTCTCGATTATGAATTGATACCAATAGTATAAGGTGAGTAAAATGAGCTCTAATAGTAAGAAGATACTTGTAGTTGACGACGAAGAGCTGACTACACAACTGGCCAAGACATTCTTGGAGAAACATGGATTCAATGTAATCATCGCTTTTGATGGTGAAGAAGGTCTTAGTATGGCAAAGGCTGAAAATCCAGATCTCATTCTCCTAGATGTGATGTTACCATATATGGATGGATTTGAAGTTTGTAAAAAGTTGAAAGAAAGTGATAATTTCAAGAATACACCCATTTTGATGTTTACAGCAAAAGGTCTCATTAGTGACATCGAAAAAGGGCAGGCTGTCGGAGCTGATGAATACATCATAAAACCCTTCTCAGGGAAAGCACTAGTTGCAACAATAAGAAAACATCTTGGTATAACTGAATAAAGAAGAGTGATAGCTAAAATGGCGGGAGAACCGAGAGGAATAGGTTCAGATTCCAGCATAATAGAGAATTTGCTAACTAGACCGCCACCTGGTTATGTATTCCTTGTTATAGCTTCACAGGATAGCCATTATGATTTGTTCATGCTTACATTGATCCGCAAAGCTCTCGAACTCAAATTAACAACACTTGAGGTTGTAACTGAGGCTCGTAATAGAGTGCTAATGTCCGAATTGGCTCAGATGCAGAATGATGACTTCCAAATTCTTGAAGTTGGCTATGGTCAAGAAACTCTTGGTGTTCACACGTGCTCACCACATCTTCATGAAATAAACATACAACTTAGGAGTCTTAGAAAGGACATCAAACCGAATTTGATAACATTCGAGGGACTCACACCCCTATTGATTGATTTCTCAGCACGAGATGTAGTGCAATTCTTCAAAGAATGTGTGGAAGAGAGCATCAAAATTGGTTCAAATGAATTCTATCTTGTACATGCCGAAACAGCAGATTCAGTCACGGTCAACCAGCTCTTTTCTCTTGCACAAGGAATTATTACTCTTTCAACATCCAGAGGCAAGTATTATCTAACCGTGAAGAAAGCAAAAGGTGTCGAACTACCGTACAACTCAATAGAGTATGTACCTGAGATGTCAAGTGCTAATAGGTCTGATTGGAAAATCATCTGGAACTGGTAGACTGTACACTTATCGATGCGAAGTCATCAGTATGAGAAGGGAGCGGAATTAGTTCATCAATCCCGACTGAGAAATATTCAGTCCACCTGAATGACATTCTTCTCTTGCCCAGCTGCCCAGGTCACATAATTTCTCGTATAGTTGCATTCCAGTTTGAGTTAATTCATATTCAACACGAGGGGGACTCTTATCGAAGCTTTGTCGTAGCAAAATCCCAATACTTGTGAGCTCTGTCAATTTTCTCGATAGCGTTGCATCACTTATCTCGACGTCATTATCTTTTTCATCAAGTTGCTTCTTTATTTCTGAATATCTAAAAGCTGAGGTCGCTAATCTCAGTATCACAATCAATTGAATAGTCCAAGGTCTCCCAAGTAATTCTATCACATTCGAAAGTGGGCGATTGCACAATTTCAATTCAGTCGCTTCTGACGCCATCCTCTCATCACCTGAAGTTACTTCATCGCGACATAGCGACAGGTTATATACATTCGGAGAAGGGTAGGTCTTAGAGGTTTCTTACATGAATAATTGCAAATGTGAAAAGGGCGAACATCACAAGAACATGACAAGAGAAGATAGAATCAACCATCTGGAGAGCTGTGTTTCAGAGATAATTCACAAGCTCTCATGTGTCAAGGATGAATTGGCAGATATAAATAAGGAGTAGTTCTAGAACCAATTTGTCTGGTGTGTTAATTGAGTGAAGATGTAATCGTTGTAGAGAATCTCATCAAACACTATGGTTCAATAAAAGCTGTAGATGGGATAACCTTCCGTGTGAAAGCAGGAGAGATTTTCGGAATTCTGGGTCCTAATGGAGCTGGGAAGACGACTACAGTTCGTATGATGACTGGAGTAATAACTCCAACTTCTGGCAGTATCACGATACTTGGAAAAGATATACGCGAGCATGCGTTGAAAATCAAAGAACAAATCAGTGTTTTGCCTGAAACTGCAAATGTGTATGTTGACCTCACAGGCCAACAGAATATGGATTTGTTTGGGAAACTCTACGGACTAAATAACGATGAAATCACCAGCAGATCAATGGAACTCCTCAAGGAATTGGACCTTTATGAACACAGACATCGTAAAGCTCGGTTTTATTCAAAAGGGATGAAGCAACGATTGAGTCTTTGTGTTGCATTGATACCTGACGCGAAAGTTCTATTTCTTGACGAGCCAAATTCTGGACTTGATGCTGAGAGTTCAAAGCAGATTAAGAATGTGATTTCTCAGCTAGCAAGTGAAGGTCGAACAATATTACTTACAACTCATAATATGATAGATGCTCAAGAGCTATGTACGAAGGTTGCAGTGGTTAACCAAGGACGTATTGCAGCAATTGATTCACCGATTAATTTGCGGAGAACCTTTCAAGAACGACAATATGTGATTGTCGAGTTTTCAGAATCAGTATCTGTCGAGCAGATAATGACACTTCCTGATGTAAATGAGGTTCGTACTCTTGGAACAAGATTACAATGCTTCACTTCTCAGCCTGGTAAAGTGTTGATGGGACTTGTCGAAATAGCTAAAGAGAAAGATATTCAGCTAGTTTCAGCGAACACTGAATCCGCAACACTTGAAGATGTATTCCTCCGACTCGTGAATAGTAAACATAACTAAGAGGTGATTGTAGATGGAAATTGGATCGTTACAGAAAGTCATAGCAATTGCCGTCAAGGATATGAGAGTTTATTATTTGAAGGGACCCACGCTCATTTTTGGATTACTGTTTCCTTTCTTCTTCTTTCTTTCATTTATTATTGGCAGAGAGATGAGTCCTATCATATTATTGCCTGGGCTTACTGCTATGGTCGTTTTCTTCTCTGCGACTGCCATTGGCCCAGTTATTTTTCCAACTGAAACCCGTGCCCACACTCTTGAGCGACTTGTATCAATGCCCATTCCATTATGGGCGATACTTCTAGGTGATGTCTTGGCATCAACAGTTTTTGCGTTGATATCAAGCATAATCCCAATAATTCTTGCACTTTTGTTTATCCCAGTGACTTCTAGCGGGTTAATTCTAACATTTATTGGTGTATTGATTGGAAGTATATGCTTCTCTTACATGGGTCAACTGATGTCATCTCCTCCTGTAGATCAAACTTCCACCATTATGATGATTAGCACATTGATCAAGTTCCCACTTGTATTCATTAGTGGGATTTTCGTTGTAATATCCGCCATGCCGGAAGCTGTTAGGTTTGTGGCTCTTCTCTCACCACTGACATATCTAGCAGACCTATTTCACGCTTCATTCGGAGGAGTTTCATTGTTTGATCCCGTCCTCGATATACTAGCTCTTTCAATATGGACAGTTGGATTTGTTACTCTGTCCTTGCTGGCTCACCGTAGAACTATCGAACGACGATTATAATGTGAAATGCCTAGCTAATCAGGGCGGACAACGAACTCTTCATCCTCATCCTCTTCGGTGTCATCCTGAGATTTCTTTGTGATAATATTCCCATGAGATTCGAACAAACTTTCGAAGAGCTTGATAGTTTGTTTCACAGTTTCTGTCCAAATATCATGTGGGTCTTCTTGGGGATCTAATGGTCGTTGTTTGATTGGATCAATTAACGCACGTACTTTCTGACAACTCTCTTCATCCCATTCACTTTGATCCATGATCTCTTCGATCTTTCTGATAATCTTGCCACGTAGGGATGTGAAGCGCATCCTTTCCTCGTCTATACTTACTAGTCGTTTGTTTACCTTGCCAAGTTCACTTAGAAGGCGTTTTACTGCAGTAACATCGGGTCTTGCCTCTGGAATGATGAATCCTTTTGGCACAAGAATGCGGCCTGTTTTCTCTCTTCGAGTAAGACGAACAGTAAAAACATCTGGTAAGATAGTTGTAGAAAGTCCGAATCTTGCATTCAATCGATAATATACTCTGTCTGGACCCAGTTTACTCTCACCATGATATCGTTCAACTAATCCTGCTTCCTGTAACGCATCTAGATGTTTTAGTATACCGCGATAATTTGAACCCAATACCTTACTCAACTCGTAAGGATATCGCGCGTCTTGAGCGAGTAGCTGAAGAATTCTTCTTCTAGTTACGTTTCCGAGAGCCTTGAACACTTTGTCAAGTTCGCCAGGTTCTTCTTTTGACAATTTTTAATTCCTTCTCCTATTTCACTGAGATATCACTGATTATTAGAGATAGTCAACTTTCTGCCATATAGTATACAAGAATGTTAACCATTCAATATAGAGTCTATCTGGTTCCCAGAACTCTATGCCGGAAGTTGACGTCCACTCTGGATAGATATCTTGTCCGTTATTTTGTATCATCAATATAATTTGCACTCCATGCGCTACATCTATGAGCTATGATACCTTTGGTTCCTTAGTATTTAAGGATTTTCTAGTAGTCGTTTAGCAGGTGCTGATTTTGGATGCTGGATCATTTCAGCTGGTGGATCTGTACTCTTTGCTTGACTTCTATATCGCTCAAGGAGGGTCTCTCCCTTCTCATATATTGCACCCTGCCCAGTAAGGAATCCACTTGCAACACCTTCTTTTGTTGTAATTACTGGTCTTGATGCTTTCATCATGAGGTAACGCAAAAACTCAAGATCTGTTACTTTTCTGCCCATTTTTCTCTGATATCTCATCTTTTCTTCTTCCCATGTGAGAATATCATGTTCAGTCAGCCCTTTGAAGAGTTTATTCTTGAGTTTTCCATCTTTAGTCATCACGGAGTAACCTCGAAAAGTTAACCAAGGTTAGAATGATAAGATGCTGATATATTGCCTTGTGATACGTGGAGAATACCAACAGCAAATCACCAACCACTCTTTACTCATTCACTAGGTTTCTCACTGTTTTCGGTTGGAGCTTCTTCTTCCTCCACCTTATTCTCTTCTTTTGCAGGTGTAAATACTGCTGCAATTTCTTCTTTCTTTCCAGTGTAAGTGTGATGATACAGACTTTCTGAGGAAGTCTTTCTGAATTGTGTGACAGCAGTCCAAGTTGCTGACTTATTAGCTAGTGAAGTGAGTCCTTTTACTCTAAACATCACAAAAGCTGAAAGGACAATAAGAAAGATGTTCATTACCAGAAGGTAAAAGGAACCGATTCCGACAGCTAATACGTAAACATTACTGGTTGCAAGACCAAGAACTATCATCATTGAGGCATTTACTGCTGGTGGCATTAGAGCAGCAGATATAGCGACACCGACTAGCGATGACATATCACCTTTTGTAACTGAAACTGCTACTGCCGCCCCTGAGAATATTGCTACTCCAACATCTAATGGAGAGAAACCTCCACGTCTGGTGATCTCAGTGATATTTACGACAGTTCCTGCTGTTGTGCCTACATCATTTGCGATGGTTGTAACCATAACTGGTTGAAGAAGAGGCATAACAAGTGCCATGACTACACCCACTGAAAGTGATAGCACAATGCCAATCACTTCAATCTTTGTACCTTTTACAAAGAGTGAGTTGTTTCGAACAACGTAACCAAAAGCTATTGCTAGCATTGGCCCCATCAAGGGGCTCAGAAGCATAGAAGCAACGATAACCGTGACATTATTCTGTATCAAACCAAAACCAGCCATGACTGCTGCTAGGATAATAAATGCAATATAATCAAAACTCAATGAAGATTGCTTTTTCACATTCTCATAGATTTCTTCAACAGCTAGTGTTGCATCTCGTTGAATTATTGTGTCATTCGCCTTTTCCTCAGCTTCTCTCGGGAGTGATGCCTTGAGATCTAGTATGTCAACAAAACCATATTCGACACCTACTCCTCTACTCTTTAGGGCTTCAATCGTTTCATTTACAGAATTATCTGGAATTCTGAATTGCAGCACCACTGCATTGTCAGAAGTGAACTTCATGACGTTCTTAATATTAAGCCCATCAAGAAGAAAATCGTAAACCGCTTCAATCTTCTCAAAGGGTACTGTAATTTGAACCTGCTTCACTGACTTGCAGCTCCCGTAATTACAGTTCTAGTCAAAGGAGCGCTCTTAAGGATATCTGGGAACGCCTGTCTGTTATGGCTGTAATACAAATATTACGCCAACTTGAATGAGCAAGGACCAATCAGTATCCTTTTCTTTGATTTCATCACGCCAATGTTGCAGGTACATATAATGGGTGTCTTTGAGATTCTTATTGCTTGGTTCGCACTCTCACTTACTGGAGCTTTAGCACCTGGACCCCTAACCGCAGCTGTAGTTATGCAGAGCAGTAAACATGGGCGCCTTCATGGAATCTTACCTATGGTTGGACACGCAATTGTTGAGTTGGGTATCATTGCAGCAATCATCCTCAGTGTACAAGCACTTACTCTTACTCCTCTAATTATTGATCTCCTCGTAGGTTTTGGTGGAATTGTCATCATTCTTTTCGGATTCTTAGCTCTCCGCGACTACAGATACCGCGCGTTGATACAAAAAGAAGAGGCTTCTAAGGTCACAGCTTCTTCTGTAATAGAAGCTACAGCTCATGGTGCTGCTGTGAGTATTTTTAACCCCTATTTCCTTATTTGGTGGTTTGGCGTGGGACTTGCCAATGTGACAATGTTAGTCGGTACCTTGCAAATTGGTGTAGGTACAGTCTTTCTTGCTGGTGTGTTGATCTACGTGACCCATGTGTCAACTGATTTCATCTATGGTGCAGTTCTAACTCTTGGAACTGATGCAGCATCCAAGAAGGCTAAGATTGGTGATATTAACTGGGTGAGTGTAATCATTGGAATCGTGCAGATTGGACTCGGTGTGTGGTTTGTTATCCTAGCAGCGCCAGGGCTATTTTCTGCACTTGGTTGATACTCTGCGTAGTACTCATTAGGCCGTCATCAACTCGTTTACTCGGTGATTCTGTGCCCACGATACTTGTTACTGGATTCGAACCCTTTGATGGATTCAAGATTAATCCCTCAGAAGAAGTAGCTAAAACCCTTGATGGAAAAAAAATCAAACAACACTCGTTAGTTGGATTGGTTCTACCACTGGATTACAAGAAAGCGCTAGGAATACTAGATGCTGCATTAAAGAAGAATAAACCTGAATACGTGTTATGTTGCGGTCAGGCAAATAGGGCAGTAATTACCATTGAAAGAATTGCCATCAATATACTTAGTACAAAACGACCGGATAATTATGACAACACTCCTGAAACTGATATCATCGATCAACAAGGTCCTGCGGCTTTTTTTGCCAATATTGATCCTCACTCATTAGTCCAAGTCTTGAAGGAGAAGAACATTCCAGCTGATGTTAGTTATAATGCAGGAGCTTATGGGTGCAATTGGTTACTATACAACGTTATGAAGAGAATCGAGAATGGTTCTCTTTATGCTCGAGCAACCTTCATCCATCTTCCTCCAACACCTTCTCAGGCCATTCAGAAAGATATGATGTCACTTGCAACCATGCCACTGGATATGCAGATTGATGCAATGTTGGAAATTATCAAATCACTTGATTAGGATTGGATACCAATCTCATTTCCAAAGTATTTGAGAATGATGAATCCAACCAGTGCAGCAAGAAGTGTAGCTGTAACTCTTTCAAGTATCATCAATGGGAAGATAGTTGCGAATGAAAAAATACCAACCGCTGGGAGATCAAATAAGAACACTGATCCCATTGCCATCATGGAGTGATCAAGCATTGCACCCACGAATGTGAAAGGAATAAACTGAAGATATCTGTACACTCCAGTGCGAGTCGAGTCAAATTTGATTTCTTTAAACTGAAGCACCAAGGCAACGACCAATGCAAGCATGTAGGGAAGCATAAACCACCAGGCTTCATACTTGAAAATCTCGAATAGAATGATAATTACAATGAGATATGCTGCTGTTAGCAGAGGTCCTATCTTTGTTTCATCCTTCAAGAGGAGTCCAGTGAATAATCCCGCTATAGCGGGTCCAAGAATTGTTGGTGGGAGAATTAGAAAAACTCCACCACCGAATGGAAGAAGTACGAAAGTTCCAATTATCCCTGCGAGGAATCCGTAAGCAAATCCTCTAACTGACCCAAGAATTAAACCAATCAATGGAGCTATACAAACAGCAAAACTAAGAAGGCTCGAAACTCCACCCCCTCCAATAAACGTACTCATTGGAAGAATGGCTAGAATTGCATAAAGGGCTACTAAAATAACTCCTACAGAAACCTTTCTTGTTTCTCCTGAGGGCTCGATTAATTCCATTTCTTCGGTCAATTATTAACCCGCTCCAATCTGCATCGCGATTTGGTCGCCTTATGATGCTTGCGGTGTTTGATGTAAGTGGAAATAGTTTCACGACTGATAATAGTTCAATGGAACTAGATGATTAATTAAACTGTAAATTTATATGATTGATTTAATAATCATATGTTGGCATATTTTTCTAGGAGGTTGAGAAAAGTGAATGTCGCAAAGAAGAAAGTAATCAAAACCATACCACTATTGATGTTAGCCCTAATTCTGATCGGAACAGCGGCAGGTGCATTTCTATGGGTTTCTAATTTGATGTCTACAGATATCACAGTTACTAATCCGCCTGTATCAATAAGTGGCTCATTCGAAAGTCCTCATTATGTAAGTATAGAAACGACCAGTACTTTTAACTATACAGTAAATAATCCCAGAATGGCAATTGGGTATATCATAATTGAAATTACTCAACCTGGAATGTCACTTGCAGAAGTAAGTAGCATAAGTGTACTCGTGCACCCTGGCGTAGGGAGTTCTCTGGATGGAGTTTTGATTGCTACAGGTCCGATTAATGAAGGCTATAGATTTGTATTCTGTGACTCAGTCACTTTGGGTGGTTTTGATTTTGCAGAGGGAGGAATAGCTACTGCTGGGTTAATCCATGTGAGTCTTACCTTTGAGAGCACTGGTACTTATGCGGTAAGTATGCAGATATCTGAAACGGATAGTTAATTCAAGGTCATGCATGGGAATTTGAATTCCTCTGATTGTGGTGTATCTGATTAGACTGGATAGATGTCCCAAAAGTGAGTTACTTTCCAATCGTTTCCAACCTGCTTATCACGTTTCAAGTCTACAAGGACACCATCATCGAATGGATAGAACCAGAGGTCATTGCTCTTGTTTACAGTTATCAGGTCTGGTTTTCCAGGCGTTCTCCAATGACCAACGAGATAGGTCCAGTCCTCCCTGAAATCCTTACCAGATTCCCATTGCTTCTTGTCAGTGAAAGTATAATAGTCCTTTTTCGGATTCGGTCCAAATGGATATAGACGCAATCTCTTGTCCCTGTATGCCAACATGTCTGGAGTTCCATTCCCTAACCAATCTCCCATGAGTAGATGCTGGTAGTGTTTTGTTTTGAAATTATCACCGACTTTGTAATTTCTCTGTTTGTAGAAGGTTTCACCGTTGAACTCGAAGACGACGAGATCTCCGTTGTCCTTTCTAACTAGAATGTCTGGAGTAAGTCCGCCTGTCCAATATCCAGGATAGATATCTGGATATTTTTTCTTACCAAAACCATTTGCAACTTGCTCTTTGCGGCCTAAGTCTTTGAACTCCTTACCATTCCAAGGGAATAATCGAAGGTTTCCATCTTCATCTCTTACCAAGAGATCTGAAGTTCCATTTGCTGTCCACTCTGCAACATAGTAATCATAAGTATCTTTGAATCCCCTTCCAACTTTATCTCCTGTTCCTCTATGAATGAAGGTTTCTTCTCGGAATGGGAAGTACTTAAGATCTCCATCATCCTCTAACACAACAAGCGAATCACCTCCACCTATCCTTCTCCTATGAGAAGCAGTTGAAGCATAAGTCCAGTATCCAGGAAGGTATTTTTGGAAGTGCCACTCCTTACCAACTTCTCTTCCAGTTTTCTTTCCTTTAGGTGGATAAAATTTGTATTTTCCATCATCAAAGAATAATGGGAACCACTTCAAGTCACCATTATTTTTCCTAATAATCAAACCAACCATTCATTGAACCTCTTGAGAATAGTTTCAGTATTCATTGATATTTCTTTTGTAGATTTATCCAATATCAACAAATTACAATGGTTTTTGTGTAGGATAGTAATTTCCTAGTCTTGTGGAATTCATGAGTGAAACTCACATTATTCAATTATCAAACGTCGCAATGAGTTTTGGTGATCGTATTCTCTTTGAGAATTTCAATCTCGTTATCAATCACAATGAGATTGTTGGATTAACTGGAAGTTCAGGATGTGGGAAAAGTACTATCCTTAGAATTGTTGTTGATCTGTTAACACCTAAATCTGGAAACATCATTGTATTAGGAAAGCCCATTGAAGATTGGGACCCTCGAGACCTCAGAAGGAACGTGATACTTGTTCCTCAAGAGAGCCAGATGTTCCCTGGAACAGTCAGAGATAATCTTGTGTGGGGTTTGAGCAAGCATGGAGAATTAATTGATGATGGTCCACTTTATGAAATTCTTCGCGAGGTCAGACTGGATTCTTTGAAACTTGATGATGATTCCTTTAACCTCTCTGGAGGTGAGAAGCAGCGAATAGCCATCGCACGTGCACTTGTGATGAATCCCAAGGCTCTCTTGTTGGATGAACCCACAGCTTCCCTTGATGAAGAGGCTGCATTGGCTGTTGAGAATGTTCTCAATGTTGTCATTCGAAAACGCAAGATTGGGATTCTCATAGTGACTCACAATAAAGAACAGGCTCATCGATTCACTTCACGTATTATCGAAATAAACAATAATCAGGAGGATGTGGAATAATGCAATTAGACCTTACTTTCATAGCAAATATGTGGGCTTCAATTCCCGAAGATGTTCAGATTGCACTAGGTCGTTATGCAGTAGCTCTAGTTCTGCTTGCAGCACTTCTGATTATCACAAAGTGGCAGAACATTCGTGTTGAAAAGAAACTACTTATTGGTACAGTTCGTGGTACCATTCAGATCATTTTGATGGGTCTAATCTTGGTCTACATTTTCAATCTTAGTGATTTACTCATCATGTTTGTAGTTCTTACTTTCATGGGTATATTTGCAGCATATACAACAGCTGCGAATCTCGAAAAGATTCCAGGTGTCTTTAAAGCTACACTTCCTGCCATCCTAGTTGGGTCTCTCTCAGTCATGGCTGCATCCGTTCTGTTTGGGGTAGTTGAACCAATTGGTGAATATGTAATTCCAATGGGCGGCATGGTAATTGGAAATTCTATGACAATCGCAAGTTTAGTAATAGATAGAATGTGGTCTAACGCACAGAAACAGAGAAGCTTGATTGAAACTGCTTTGGCATTAGGTGCGTCACCATTTCAAGCAGTAGAACTAACAATTCGCGAATCACTCGAAAGTGGATTATTACCGAATCTCAATAGGTATGCATCATTAGGCATTGTTAGCATTCCTGGTTTCATGAGTGGAATGATAATTGGTGGTGTAAATCCAATTGTTGCTGCTCTATTGCAGGTTGTTGTTTTTATCATGATCTTTCTAGCGTCAGTGATTGTTGGGCTTATCATTTCTCGAAATTTCCTAAATCGAATGTTCAATGACAGACTACAGCTCACAGTCCCTCCTCAAGGCTCAAATTCATGAATTATGAAGAAAAGGTTCAGAGGGTAAATGTTTTAGGTCACATCTTTACATCGCGGGATTAATCACTGGAGGCTTCTATCATGACCGAAGAGACCTTTGATGTCATTATTGTAGGTGCTGGAGTTCTAGGTGTTGCTACGGCTTTCTATATGCAGAAGAACAATCCTGAAAAGAAAATACTCCTAGTTGAGAGAACCTTAGCAGCAGGTCAAGCAAACACTGCAATGAGTGCAGCGGCTGTTCGAAATATGTTTGCTTCATCAACAAATCAAATTCTCACAGACACATCAATCAAGTATTTCGAACACGTCCAAGAAGAACTTGGTCATGATCTCCTCTTTGAGAAGACTGGCTATCTTTGGCTTCTAAGTAAGAAGCAGTTTGAGCATGAGAGTGTACAAGTCTGGATGAAGCGGATGAAGAAGTCTGGAATTTCCTATAAGGTCTATAACAAAGAAGAACTAAAAGAAATGATACCGGGTCTCGATGTTGATTTTAATAATGATGAAGCCGCAGAATTAATGAACTTGCATGAGATATCTTACGGACTATTCGGAAAAGACTGCGGCGTTCTTGATCCAACTAGACTTGTTGAATACTACTTTGATGCCTTCAAGGAATTAACCCATGTGAAACCCAAATTCGGTGTTAATGTAGAGAAGTTACTCATTGAAGCTGACCCAAAATTAGACCTCCCTCGCGAGCCATATGTTTGGCAGAAAAAACACATCACTGGTGTTGTAACCGATAAAGGCACTTTCAGGGCTGAAACTGTAGTTATTGCTACTGGTGCTTGGGCAAATGAACTCTTAGATCCCGTCGGTATTGACAGCATGACCAAAGCAAAGAAGCGACAGATGTTCGTACTTCATGCTGAGGACAATCCCAAACTCATAGAGTTTCTAGAAACTAAGGGATTCAATGAGATGGGTTGCATTCCATTCACAATTCTTCCTTCTGCAGGTGTCTATTTCAGACCACAACTTCAAGAACGAGGTTTCTGGATTGGTTGTGGTGACAAAATTGGTAGGAAATACGAGTATATCCAGACTGATGAGATGATGGTTCCAGAAAGCGCTTACTATGAGGATAGTCTGTATCCTGTATTATCAAAATATATACCAGCCTTTGAGGGAGCTCGTCCTGTCAATAGTTGGGCTGGTGGATATTGCTATTCACCTGACAAGATACCCTTTGTCTATGAAGAGTATGGTGTTATTGTTGTTAATGGAGCATCAGGTTCAGGGATAATGAAGGCAGACGCAATGGCAAGAATCGCTGATGCACTATATCGTGGTGAAGAAGAGGTAGAACTTTTTGGTGGAAAGAAAGTTCTTTCTAAAATGTTGAGTATCAAAGATCGTGATGTTGAAGTTGAGAGCGTCGTCATCTGAGTTTCAAATCGATCCAACATATTATTCCACTATATTCGAACGTTTCCTTGCTCGAAATCTCCCTATGTAAAGGAGCACAACATAGGCTATGGACGGTAGAGGAAGTCCGACAATGAATGTTATCGATGATGATGGTAGAATTATTGTTACTATAACCGAATCAATTTGTAATATTTTATCCTCGGTTTCAACAAGAAGAGTGACATTGTGCTGACCCGGCGCTAGCGTAGAGTCAAAGAAATTCACATCTAGATTATTGATTGCTGAATTACCATTCCATGTGTCTGACAAATATAATTCTCCATCCATTAGAACTGAATAAGAAAAGGAGGCGAAACTTGGTGTGGACGTCAAGTTATATCCATCTTCATCAACAACTTGGTTGTCTAGCCATATTACCTCCCAATCGAGTTCCCAGCGAATGGTGAAATATGGGAATACCGTTTGGATATCTTCGCTTGCTGAAAGTATGACGACGTAATTACCTACGAAATCATCCTCACCATCCTCACTCCAGGGATTCCTAGCGCTTAATTCATACCATTCTCCATATTCAAAATCAGTAAGCATGAATGGTCCACAGTTCAGACTATTCCCATCTCCGTTTGTTATTAGACTCCATTCATTCCATTCATCCGGTTCATATCCTTCAAAGATGTGCTTTGGAAGGATATACTCGTATACGAATTTGTTGAAGTGCCAATAGGACTCTGTCGCAAACTCAATAACAACTCTGTGAGGTGTTGGAGAATAGAGCCCCGTTAACTCGGTTAGATCATCTCCCATTGGGTTTCCGAATTCTATGGTTTCAAGAGCATAATTGAATGTGAAGATAATATCATCCACAGTGACGGGGACACCATCTGTCCATTCAATATCATTTCTGATATCCATTGTGAAACGAGTATGGCCTTCAAGTATTAATGGATTGTCCTCATGAGTTTCAATATGCATGGTTTCAGCGAGTTGAGGATATGGTTCCTGATCTGGAGCTTTTGTATACAATGCATAGTGAATATTGCTGAAGATGTGATTTTTTCCATAGGCCCAGGCAGAAGTCCTAGCAGTCAAGAAGTTGAATGATTCTAATCTAGCGCTAACTCCTACTACAACAGTACCTCCATGTGTACTATCAATTGGTTTGATACTAAGCATTGTCCACGGTCCAGAAATCGAACACATAGAATCCATAATGTGACGTTCGAAACGATCATTACGATATGGTTGTAACAGGACGTCTTGGCTAACAACTAGTAACGGAACATTGTAGTGAAGGATTTTCTGCATCTCAGCTGCAGCCTCGTAAGTATCTTCATAGTTTGAACTGTAAAGTAGTTGGTTTCTCCATGAATCAAATGTAGAGTTGCTAAAACCTGTAGAAAATGTGTATACATCACCTGGATATTCAGACCAATATAGGTTTGCAAACCACGAAAGATCAAAATCTTCGAAGCCCTGGTCAAATACTACCATCTGATTATTGAGTTCACAATTACACGGTGGGGTATTGTCTGCTCTGATATGTAGAAGTTCAAACGCTTCAACAGCCAACTCAGCTATCTGTCTGTAGGGGTCTAGATCTGGATGTAGAATCAAAATGCTAAATGAATCTCCATTTGGTGCTTTTCTTATTCCTGTTGTTGAATCGATTGTGAATCCCAAGTCGTCAAGAATTGCATTTCCTAGATCTGGACGGGAATTATAATAGTGCCAATCTAGATCCTCTTCAATACAGAAAGGATTCAGATAAGGTACTATGGAGTCGTGAGTTTGTGATAATCCATCCATGATTTCAGTAGCGACCTTGGTCTTGTTGAATGCAAATGCAAAGGCTCTTCTGAATCCGCTGATGTTTGTTGGAAACATCTCACAATCAAACCCTACGTAACGATAGCCATTTTTCAAGGTGCGCGCAATGTCAATATCAGGATCTGCATCCAAGACTTCTAAATCGTAAGAATCAAAGAATGGATACAAGTAACTAGTATCCATATCAATTTCGCCTGATTGAAGTTGTAATACCCTGTAATTTTGGTTATGCATTTCTGTGTAGATAATTTTGTCAATGTACGGTCCATCATCAATGTATTCAGGAATTTGTGCTGAAACAGCAGGGGTAGACTGTAGAAGACTGACTGCAATGAATGAAACCAATAGAATAGCAATCTCTCTGCTCCTCAACCAAATACCTCCACCCTATTTTAGCATACATCTTGTCATTTATTGTTTTGGTGTCAACTCTCGCACAATCGAATTCACGTTATTACAAAACCCTAAAAGGTCACTATGGGCAGTTAAGGGGTAGCCTTTAGGCTTCTACAGCCCGACTGTATATCCGGATCTCAATAGAGAACCAACTTCCAGGCAGGCATAAACCAATGTACGAACGACATCCGCTATCAAGAGGTGGATCAAATGAGCAGCGAGAAATCAGAGAATGGAAGTATCTCCATAATGGCACTGGAGAGTGGAATAAAGTACGACAGCCTTGATGAGGCTCCTGATGAACCCCTGCTCATAGAAATAATTGGAATCCGCCCAAATGACTTAGCAATGTTGTCTCAGCGTTTTGAGATTGATTTAGAAGACCTTCAGGACGTTCAAGATCTTGATGAACGACCTCGGCTTCAGATTGAAGATAAGTTCACTATGATTGTGCTGCGTGTACCTGTTGATATACGGAAAGAGGACCGTGAATATTCAACAAGTCCGATAGGTATCTTTACGAACGGGAAAGACATCATTATCATACAGAATGATGTAGTTCCCATTAGAAAGAAGAAACTACGGGAAAGAATACGCTACAGCACAACAGTTGAGGATATCATCTACAGATGGTTTGAGATTGTCAATCACTCCTTTGAAACCGCGCTTGATCTTGTTGAAGCAGCAATCAATGAAACTGAAGAGGTCCTCATGAGCGAGATATATCCATCCCAACTTGTATGGTTCTTCCAACTATCCAGTGACGCAATTTTCATGGAAACCTCTCTTAAGGCAAATATGAAGGTGCTACGACGACTAAAACGCTACAATGTTGTGGGTAGATTGATTCTCGATGTTGATAGATTAGAGGAACTCGAAGTCGATCTTCAACAGCAAGTAGAATTGAGCGTTATCTATAGAGATCTTATCGCCAATGCAATGAATGCTTATGATAGCATGGTCAGTCACAATCTGAACAAGGTAATCAAGACCTTAACTTCAATTTCTCTATTAGTTAGTGTTCCAACTTTGATTGCTAGCGTTTATGGTATGAATGTTGGTCTCCCACTCGAAAATGACCCTCTAGCATTTGTTCTTATCATGATTGCAAGTCTCTTCATTACACTCCCACTACTTCTTTTCCTAAGAAGGAAGGGTCTCGTCTAATTCTTCCTAGCGAGAATCCAGAGATGAGTTTCATCCCCAGTGGTGACTTGTCTTTCGAAGAGGATCTCAAAACCTGCGTTTCTAATCATTTGTAAACTCTCACGTGCAGGAGGATGGCTCCAAACCATATGTGCACCATAATAATCGTTAGTAGAATAATCCTCATCGCATTCATCTTTAGCAGTACTAACGAGCATTATTCCTCCCCGCTTTAACCAGTTGTGGATTTTCAAATAGAGCGCTGGATGATGGCTCCTATGAATGTGGATGATTGCGTATGCGGAGATAATTCCATCAAGTGATTCACTTTCAAAATAAGTCTTCATGACATCTCCTAGTATCAACTCTGCCTTTGGTACATTCTTCTTTGCTAGTTCAAGCATCCCTTTAGAAAAATCAATGCCTTTAGCAGAGTACCCTTTTTCCACCAAGAGTTTTAGAACCGGAACTCCACCTCCACAACCTATGTCCAAGACCACTGCGCCATCTGGTAGTTGTTCTATGAAATCATCAATCTCTTTCTTGTTCTTGAACAGGCTTCTATCTTGTGAGTATTTTCCTGCAATCTTGTTGTAGCCTTCTCTTACGATATCTCCGTGTTCGTCTGGTTGCAGATCTGTATCTTGTTTACGTGACATCAATATCCCTCTGCGTCTGAGAATTAATGATGGACGTACTTATTTGTCTGAAGGTCAACACATAAGCTCATGAGAGTTGGAGTTTTTACCAGCGGCGGGGATTCGCCTGGGATGAATGCATGCATCCGTGCTGTTGTGCGAATCGGTCTAAATCGCGGTTGCGAAATTATCGGGATTCACGGAGGATACCAAGGTATCCTTGATAGAAAGTTTGAGAAGATGGATTCTAGAACCGTGTCAAAGATTCTTCATCGTGGTGGAACCTGTCTTACTACTGGTCGCTCTAAGGAATTCAAGACCGAAGAAGGCACAAAGAAGGCCGCTAGAATACTCACTGAAGATAAGATTGATGGTCTTATAGCGATTGGAGGGGACGGAACTATGAGAGGTCTTGCCGCATTACAAAAATACTGGGATGGGAAAGTCCTTGGGACTCCTGGTACAATTGATAATGACCTCTATGGTACTGATTTTTCAATAGGGTTTGACACTGCTGTAAATAACGCGATTAGTGCCGTTGACAAAATAAGAGATACTGGAGAAGCATTTTCACGAGTTTTCATTATCGAAGTGATGGGTCGTCTTTCAGGCTCTATTGCACTTCATGTTGGAATATCAAGTGGAGCTTCTGCAGTTGTTATTCCCGAAACCCCAACGGATCTAGATAGAATTGCAGGGAAAATAATCAAGGGACGAAATCTTGGAAAAACCAGCGCTTTTGTCATTGTTGCTGAGGGTGATGAAGAAGGTGATGCTACAACACTCGGTAAAAAATTGACTAAACTTGTTGGTGAAAACTGTCGGGTTTCGGTATTAGGTTATATCCAGAGGGGAGGTAACCCAAGCCACTTTGATAGGATACTTGCATCGAGACTTGGTGCATTTGCAATAGATTGCTTACTTGCCGGTAGTACTGGTGCAATGGTTGGAGAAATTAATAGAAAGCTAGTACTTACGCCCTTTGAAGAAACTTGGAAGAACGTAAAAGAGATAGAACCGTGGATGCTTGAGCTAATGGAGGATCTCTCTAGTTAGATTGAAGTATTTGTGATGCAATATCGCGAAAAAATAAAACATAAATAACAAGCGAATCAAAGATTCAAGACACTCTTTCGATGAAGTTGCATTTTGGAGAGGTTCTATTTTGGGACGCCGCTTGACTAGAGCAGAAATTTCCTTATCTAACCCTCACAGGGACAAAAATGTAAAATGATAAAAATCACATATTGCCTTTCATTATATCCGCAATATTCCCAAAGAAGTGATCTAGTGTTCTACTTCTTTCCATGTAATCATCAATCTTCTCTACCAGAGCACTATCCTTCTCATATCCGCCAATTGAGTCAGTTGCAATCAGCGTATGAATCTCGCCATTTAGATCAAGAATATTCTTTGATGTACGAAGAATATGTGATAACATTCTCATAAGAATTCTTGAATTTTGTATGCTTCTGATGTTCATCACTTGGCTGTAGAATAGGAATTGGTATCTATCCAGTAGTTCCAGCTTTTCAACGAAGTTAATCAAGGCCTCAGATTCATTCTGTTCAACTAGTTTCTCGTGGACTTCTTTCCAGTAGTACTGATCTTCAAGGAGCTCCGCGAGATAGATTTGTACTGTTTCAAAATATGGTGTTTCATCCGTAATCTCATCAAGCTCTAACTCTGTAAATTTGATTGCTACTTTTAGAGAAAACTCATCCAGATATCGTTTGATGGATGCTTGGTCCTGTGCTAGAACGAGTGCTAATAGAATTCCGTAAATACAAGAAGCACAATCAACAGTAATCTCTGTTGGTCCGAGCGCATAAAGTCTGATAGATTGCATCAGCATATCAGTAGTTATGTCTTCATTATGAATTCGAATCCTCCAACCTTGAGAAGAACAATAGCATCCTCCATCATGAGTGTATATCGATGAATAGCACGTTTTTCCATCGTCCACTTCGAACTGTCTTATCGATTCAATTGTTGCGTTTTGATTAAGAATTTCAGCAGCGAATATTGCATGTTCAACATCGATGAGATTGTCTGCATTGAGACAGATTAACTCTCCTTCGAAATCTTTGTAGCAAGGGCAAAAATTATACACTCTAACTTCTTTATCCACAGCTGAAACCTTCAAGCGTGACAGTGATGCTTAGATATATGAACTATCTTCGAGCATATATCAGTAGAGGTAAAAAAACCTCGAGAGAGGGAATATATTTGATAGATTGTGTAGTTTATAGGCAGGTTTAGCATACTAAAAACCGGAGTAGCATGGGGCATGAGTCAAGATGCAAAACCAAATTTTGATGTCGACAAAATCAAATCGAAGAAAGACGCAAGAGTCGCAATTAAGAAATTAAGCGATGCCATTCATCATCACAATTATCGCTATTATATATTAGACTCTCCAGTGATTACTGACTCTGAATATGATCACCTTCTACTTCAACTTCAGAAACTTGAAGAGAAATTTCCAGACCTCAAGATAGCAACATCTCCAACTCAACAGGTTGGAGGGTCGCCTAGAGAAGAACTAGGTCTCGTAACACATCCAATTCCTATGGTTAGTTTAAAGACTGTGTACGATGAAGTAGTGGTTCGTTTATTTGATGAAACGGTGAGGAGTGATCTTGGAATTTCAGAAGTGGAGTATGTTGCAGAACCAAAATTCGATGGATTAGCTGTGGAACTTGTATATGAAAAAGGGAGTCTAGTAGTAGCTTCTACAAGAGGAGATGGAGAGACTGGTGAGAATGTCACTGCTAATATCAAAACCATAAAGGAAGTACCTCTAGTTCTCATGTCACATGAGGGTATGTCACCACCTGACAGTCTTGTGGTTCGTGGCGAAGTTTACATGAGCTACGCTCGTTTCAATGAATTAAACAAGAAACGTGAAGAAGAGGGAGAATCCAGATTTGCCAATCCTCGCAATGCGGCAGCAGGTTCACTTCGTCAACTAGATTCTACAGTGACTGCAAAGAGAACACTACAGATTTTTCTTTATGGTGTTGCAGAAGCAACTGGGTATTCGTTCGAAACCCAATGGGAAGCACTTCATACTCTCCCAAAGTGGGGTTTCAAAGTGAATACTGAACACGCTCGAATTTGCAAGGGAATTGATGAAGCACTCGATTATCACAGAGAGGTCGACGAAAAGAGAGATGACCTTCCATATGAGATTGATGGAGTTGTATTCAAGGTCAATAATATTGCAGACCAAGAGCGACTTGGAATGCGTGCCCGAGACCCCCGATGGGCTATTGCATACAAGTTCAAAGCAAGACAGGCAACAACTCAACTTCTTGATATCACTGTGCAGGTTGGTCGCACAGGTAGGCTCACGCCTGTTGCGGAGCTAGCTACTGTGAATATTGGAGGAGTGGAAGTTTCGAGAGCTTCTCTTCATAATCTCAGCGAAATAGAAAGAAAGGACATTCGTATCGGTGACACTGTTGTGGTCGAACGTGCTGGTGATGTGATACCTCAGGTTGTGGGGCCTATTGAAGCCAAAAGATCTGGCTCAGAGAAAGTATTCAAGATGCCAAAAAGCTGTCCCATTTGCGGAGGTCAAGTTTCAATCACTAGCGATAAGAGGTCTGCTACTTGTTTGAACAGTTTATGCCCTGCACAGCTTAGAAGGAGCATTACTCATTTTGTATCGCGTGGCGGTATGGATATCGAAGGCTTTGGGTATAAGAGAGTGGAGCAAATAATCGATGCTGGACTTATCACTAGTTTTGCTTCCATATACTCTCTTACAGTTGAGGAACTATCAAACCTTGAGCGATTTGGAGATCGTTCTGCACAACAGCTCGTTGATGAGATTGCTAAGAGTAAAAATCAACCTTTTCATCGTCTGCTCATTGGTCTGGGTATCCCTCTCGTTGGTTCTCAAACAGCGAAGGTCCTAGCCAGAGAATTTGGTTCTATGGAAAATCTCTTGGAAGTTCAGTTGCTCGAATTACTTAAAGTTGACACAATTGGTCCTGAAATGGCACAGAGTATCGTTCAGTTCTTTGCTGATGAGAATATAAGAAATACAATATCTGAATTGATACTTGCTGGTCTGACTATGACAGCGGAAGAAGAGTTCTCATCAGAGCAAATCTTTGTAGGAATGACTTTCGTGTTCACTGGCACTTTAACAAAATTGAAACGAAACGAGGCTGCAAGTCTTGTGGAGAAAATGGGAGGAAAGTCCTCTTCCAGTGTAAGTAAGAAAACTACCTATGTTGTAGCTGGACCCGGGGCTGGTTCCAAATTGAAGAAAGCACAACAACTTGGTGTTACAGTTTTGACGGAAGACGAATTTGCAGAGCTCCTCAAAGAATAGATTATGTGAGGCTATCTGCTATCTCAACAAGTTCTCGCACTTGGTAGCAGTTGTTTCTGTCACATAATAATGAGAATCTTTATTCTTTTCTTCCGTCACTCATTTTCCTGTATATTCCTATCAAAAGATAAGATGTTGCTGGAGAGTTGTGTTTGATGATTATTCAGGGAAAACTAGTAAAAATAGACATGGGTGAAATGGAGGGGAAGCCTTACGGTGAAATTTTCATTTTCAATGAAACGGGGAAGATTGGTCTCCGGTATCCTCTAGGAGCTGAGATCGAACTGCCTGAAATAGGAAGTACCGTCGAAGCTGAGTTTTCAGGGAAATCCTTACGAACTCTTGAGAGAATAACTTTGATTTCTCTGCCAGTGAAGATTGACACAACAATACCTACCCCCGTTAAAAAGCCGGAAAAACCTGATAGCAATCCCGATGCATTTTGGAAAAAGAGCTACATGGGGTTTGGAATTAGTACTCGGCCTCTTGATTGGCTTGTTATGATTGGGTTAGTTAGTATGGGAATAATATTGTACAATCTAGGAGATATTATGGCTTACTGGTATTTTTACCCTGAAAGTATTAATCTTGTAAGAGACTTGTACATTAGTCTAAGTTTCAGTTCTAGTGTTATTATGATAATTAGTGGTATCTTCTTAGTAATCACTAAGAATAGAATTCTCGGTATTTTGTCAATGCTAATTGCATTAGGAGCGGGAGTAATTTGTACGTTATTTTGGTCGAGCATATTGACTACAGAACTTCTCATGTATGATGAGGAACAAATCGTAGAAATTTACTCGATTGTGACTATTTTGATTACCATTTTGTCATTTATTGGTATTCTCTACTATGCTAGATCTGATAAATGACCGACTTACAAATAGAAATTAACTTCTCAAAGACATATCATAATGATTATATGTGAATTAACGATTGTTAACTAATGTGATAATCATGGCAATGTACATGTTATATACAACAAAAGCAAAATCCAGCAAAGTGATGGATGATTTGCGAGTGAAATTTGAGGAGATCTACAAGAAACACAAAGTCGATATTGTAGGTTTTTGGGTAAATGCGGAAGCTGAGGAAGAATTCTTCTACATGTCCAAGTATGAGAACGAAGAGGACTACAAGAATAAGGTTGAACAGCTCAATAAGGACGAGGACTATATCCGACTTGGTGCTGAAGTTAAAGAGGCTCGTTTGGAATTTCAGTCAACTCGCCTTGTACCCAAATGGATTCCTACTTAATACCATCATCAACATACATCTCCAATGAAGGTACTTGGAAGTTCAACTTCCAAAGACGGTTTCTGCAATATGAAACCGCACCTTCTACTTTATTCTTTTTGATTTAGAATGCAAAGCGACTAGTCTACTGAATCACAGGAAAATACTGTTCCCGAAAATTGCATCAGTTCCAACAATATTACCAACAGTACTTCCTATCTGGTCTCCATTATCATCATAGAGCGGTGTTTCATCTTTGCTATCCATAGTAGCGGCATACCCAAAAGCTTCTGCCATTGAAATGTCACCATCATCGTTGACGTCCGCCCATATAGGTATGTCATATCCCCAAATATGGTATCCATAGAATGCACATAGCAGTCGGAATGTGAACTCCGAGAAACCCAATGCATCAGATGCCCATGCAGGTTCATTTGCAGAACATGCAGTTATTATTACTCGATTTGATAAACTGAGATACGGGATATAAGCGCCTGAATAGCACTGCTGCAAGATTATGGTCATGTGATGACACGTGATTGAGTCGAGCCAAGAAAGCATCTCCACATAACCAATTCCATCTTCATCGTACTCATCCCAAGTCACTATACCTGCTTGATCCCCATGGTCCGTTACATAGACAAAGAGTGAATCTGAACTGTCCATCACTGAACTCAAGTACGTGAAGGTTTCATTCATACCTTCACTTGTACCTGGGTAGTCAACATTGATATTTGTTTTATCGCCCGTTCCGTTATTATATAGTACAAAGATATTGTCAGGATCATAACCTCTAAGCAAGAGTAGCACATAGAACCATGTTATGTGGTTCCAATAGCGAGGATACGCATACCAATTTGTGTAACCTCCACTGAATAGAACTGCATATTTTGTTGGATTATGATCCACAAAGGTCACATCCTCTGGAAGGATACCTGGAGAAAAGGTTGATTCATTGCATCCAGGAAGGGGAACTGCATCTGCATGCAAAACCTGATGTGATTGATATGCGATTCTCAGAAAACCTTCATCTTCATCTTCATATTGAATTGTTCCAGTCATACTTATCCAAAGACCGGCTGAAGAGGAGAGAGTTACACCTGAGATGCCTGATACTAGGAGACGATTACTTGCACTAAGCTGATCTGTCCAGAAGTCTTGCGGATGCGTCACAAGAAGTGCAAATTCTCCAGCTACAACTACATAGCCTTCTACTGTGACTGTTTGCCCAATGTACTGGGCAATATTGTCTCCGGTGAGATCCCCAATTTCAAGGCTGATACTCTGATCAAGAACCGTGAAGTAGTATAGAGTAGCAACATTGGTGCCAACAAGAATCAGCACTAGTATTATCAGCGATCTCGAACCACCCTTTGATGTCTTCTTCTTTGGCATCTAACTACCTCAATGTCGATACTCTGATGCTTATCAGGTATCCATAACGCTCTAATTTCCACAAGCTTGTAATAAGCAATTGTATTTTCTTAGCAATCACAAATAATGAAACTACTCAGAAACATGTTTCCTACATTTCAATAGTTTGCCAGAAATCATGTGTTGGAGGTTCTGCATCTGGATGGACGTCATTATCCCAATAAAACTCAAGGCAATAGTCTGCTTGATACAGAGTCTGAGGCGTGAGTTTTCTTCTAGACTTTTTATTCAACTCCTTTTCAGATTCCCCTGTCCAGCAATATGAGAGATATGCGATCTCACGGTCTTCTAGATGCTTCACAGAATCAAAGACTGGACATCGGTCAAATCTTAATGCAACTTTGTGGTCATCATAGCTTACAACTGTTAGTTCGAAATTGCTCTGACCAGTTTCTCCTTCCCTCATCCAACCCTCAGTGATTTCCTTGATTGGCGGGTAAATTTCTTCATTGGAGGATTTGATTGCATCCTCTGTTGCTCGATAGACCAAATCTTTCCAGAGTTGAATTCCTTCCTCTCTATCCATGATATCTACGATTGCTTTCACTCGATGATACCTGAAAACGTTGGTTGCTTTCAACCAGTCTAAGAGACCTACCTCTGTTTCTTCTGATGCTGGAACATAATCTACTGGCAGATTCATCGTTTTCACTGAAAATAGAACGATGAGATTCTTCAAATCGCAGTATCTACTAAGAAATTCCAGATTCTTTAGTTTATCATCTAAATCCAGATTTATGATATCTACTTTGAATGAACCTATCTCATTACTCAGACGCTTCTCAAGAGCTCGTACATAATCAGTAACTCTCTTTGGTCTTAGTTGAGTCATGTATCTAAGTACAGTATCTAGGCGAGTACAATTTTCTGTAATCACATCTAGTGGATTGATCATTCGCGTAGGATCTGATACGGACCTCTTGTAGTGTTTTACTATCATGGTCATGTTACTGCTTCCCGAATCATTTTGACTATCTCTTTTGTTGACCTAACTCACACTACGTTATCTTTCCCGCGTATAGTTTACGGAAGACTCCTTATCGATATATAAGTGTGACTTTCGAAGCATCTCGGTAACAAAGGTTTAATAGACAAACCATTATTGTTGCTCAATTTGTTTCACAAATTAATGAGAGGAGAAAACAATGAAAGTACAATACAAGAAATGGGAATCTGGCAAGGGTCTTGAAGAGATTCAAGCTACTATCTATACAGAGGTTTCCGGGCTTCCTGCACAAGCAGAACAAATTGGACCTCGCAATGATGAACGTGGATTAGAAGCTACACGTTATGCATTAACCGAAGATGGTAAGCCTCTTGCATATGTTACATCTTCAACTTCTCAGGATGAACCTTGGAGAGGATTCATCGGATATCCATGGAGCTTGAAGGATTGCCCAGCTGAAGTCAAGGACAAGATCTTTGATGAACTATTAGACCATGTATACAGCAAGGATGGGATTCAACAGATTCGAACTGGTGTTGTTATCGGTTCGAAGACAAAGAAGGAGCAGATCAAGTATTTCAAAAAGAAAGGATTTGTAGAGGCTGAGAGATACTATACTTACAGCAAAGACCTTGACATCGAAAAATCAGCTGCAATGGATGTAACGGAGAAATTCGAAGGAAAAGAAGCTGAACTCACTAGTCGAGTTGCCGCTGAAAAAGACATTCCAGCTCTTGTCGAGCTTTGCCTAGCCGATCCGCATCTGCGTAGAGCCTTTCCCGATGAAGAAGCATTCTCAGCTTACTTCAAAGATAGAGTTCTCAAGGATGGACACTGTGTTATGCTGTTTGATGGCGACAAACTCGTTGGTGCTTCAGCACCTCTTAGATTCAAGCCTGATGGGAATATTCTGAGAGGTGAAGAGGAACGATACATAATGCGATTCACAGCAACTCTTCCTGGATATGAATATTCATGGAACCGACTCGCAGTGGAAATAGCAAAGGAATGCAAAGCTGCAGGAATGACTGATCTTCCACTTAGATCCTTCTTTGGATACAGGGCTGAAGGTGCAGCTGCAATCGGTCTTGCAAAGATGAACCCCAACATCGAGCTCACTGAGATCTTCTATCGGCATGAGAGGAAATAATTGATTTTACACTTTGATACGAGGAGTGGACAAAATAATGAATGTCGAATACAAGAATTGGGAATCTGGAAAAAAATACGAAGAAGTCCAAGCGAAAATCTATACTGAAGTATCTGGAATTCCAGCTAATGCAGAGCAGATTGGACCGAGGAATGATGAACGAGGAACTGATGCCACACGGTACGCCTTCACGAAAGAAGGTGAACCTTTAGCGTACATCACATCCGATGTCGGGGATGAAGATAATGGTAGAGTCCTTATTGGTTATCCTTGGAGCCTTCATGGTTGTCCAGTCGAAGTAAAGGACAAGCTTCTCAATGATATGATTGATCATTGGAAGAAAAAGGAAGGCATATGTACAATTGTTACAAGTGTAGTGTTACAGTCGAAAACAAAGGACGACCAGATCGCATACTTCAAAGAGAGAGGATTTGTCGAGGCCGAGAGTGGTTTCGCTTTCACTAAGGACTTTGATGTCGTGAAGACAATCAAAAAGAAGTTCGATGGACCTGCTGATTCTTTGAAAGCTAAGGTTGCCACAGAAGATGATCTTGACACACTCATTGCATTGACAAAAACAGACCCTCGTATGAGTACTGCTTTCTCAAATGATGATGCATATGAACCATATTTCAAGGATAGAGTCTTGAAAGATGGCCATGCAGTTATTCTATTTGATGGAGAAACCGCAGTAGCGGCAAGTGCACCTCTTCTTTTCAAGCCAGATGGTCGAATCTTGCAAGGAGATGAAGACCGGGTCATCATGAGATTCACATCTATCAAACCGGGTCACAGCTATGCGTGGAAACGACTACTTGTTGAGGTTGCGAAAGGTGCTAAAGATGCTGGTTGGATTAAAACTCCAATTAGAGTTGGCTTTGGCTTAAATACACAAGATACTCTTGCGGCCGCAATTTCTGAGGTTGTACCCGAAATGACTCAGTATTCGGTGGACTTCGTATACCGGGGAGATGAAAAGAAGGAGTAAGAAAATGCAATCTACTAGGACACTGTGTGGTTCTAAGATAAAACCCGCTGAAGGTAAAATCATACTCGGAATTGTTGGTAGCCCTCGTAAGGGAGGAAACACTGAGACCCTCGTTGATACCGTATTAGCTGGAGCAGCTGAATGTGGAGGTGAATCAAAGAAGGTCATTCTCCAAGAACTTAGTATTGGTCCATGCCGTGCATGTAACTATTGTAAGAAGCATGGAAAGTGTATACAAGATGACGATATGCAGTCCCTTCTCGAGCTCATGATGAAAAGTGATACATGGGTGTTGGGAACTCCGATATACTGGTGGGGTCCAAGTGCTCAGTTCAAAGCTTTCATTGACCGCTGGTATGGGGTGGATCAGAGAACCTTCCAAGGGAAACGTATCATCCTGACAATTCCGATGGGTGGAGAAGATGAACACTATGCCCGTCATATTATTGGTATGTTCAAGGACATTTGCAACTATCTTGGGATGACATTTGTGGAAGCTGTTGTTGCTACAGGAATGAACAGCAAGAATTCAGTTCGAGAGAGTACAAGCACTCTGGAATCCGCACGTGCCGCAGGGATTAGGATTATGGATCAGAACAAGTAGGGAAATTATTTCCCTGCTCATTTTATTTAAGCAGAGAATTGTCGAAGTTAGTTTGTTAACCTTATTATAGAACAAGTGCTACAAGAGGAGCCCTTAGTTCTAAGGTTAGAACCGGGGACTCTCCTTTAGCAGGGTGAATGAAATGAATTACCGATAGCAGTTCTTCATCACAGTTTTACTTCGCCAAGTGGCTATCAATAGCTGCAAACAAATTCACACTCCGAATAGGCTTGGTTAGAAAATCTAACGCTCCCGCATCCATTGCTTCTTTCTTTACTGTTTCATCAGCACTTATGAACAGAATTTTAGCATCTGGATCGATGTGCAAAATTTCCCTTGTTGAAGTTACTCCATTCATTATTGGCATTCGATGATCCATCAAGATAATGTCGGGTTTAGGATTCAATCCAATGTAAACATCAATAGCTTCTGCTCCATCATATGCATGTCCGACAACATCGTGATTACCTATTGACAGAATTCTGTCTAGTACCTTGTGCAGAAATATATCATCATCTACGATTAGTATTGATCCCATTATTGATTACCTCCATTCTTTGCATTGTTCCCTGCTGAAAGTCTAAGTAAGAGAATGAAGTTTGCTCCTTTCTCTGGTTGACCTTCTATTCTATCCTCAACTCTAATGTAACCACCATAGTTCTCTAGTACATGTTTAGCTAAAGTTAGTCCCAACCCAAGGCCGCGTGCACTATCTCTTCGATGTGAAAGTTGATCGAAAATGCTTGATTTCTCTTTATCAACAATACCTGGGCCATGATCTTTTACTTGGATTTTTAAGAATGGTGTGTGTGGCATCGTTTCAATTTCCACTTCAACTTGTACGCGAATTCGCTTATCAAATTTCATCGTATTATGTAATAAGCTTTTGAAGACCTCAATGAGGTACTCATCTGCAGTTACGAAATATTGACCTGGCTCAAGATTAGTTTTAAGAATCATGACTTTATCGGGGAAAGCTATGTCGACAATCTCCTTGGCAGCTAATAGAGACTCACCAAGATCACAGAGGAACATTTGAGGAGATCTCTTTGAAATCTTCAAGAGTTTCTTCACATTGGAAATCAGGTTTGAACCACGTTCTACCTCATTCATACTATCTCGAAGAAGATTCTCAAGAGATGTTGGTAGATCTGGTGAATACAATGCTACTTCAATGGTTGATATTATCTCTTGATTTATGTTGGTTAAATCATGTGTCATTAGATCCAGAAGAAATTCGACTCGCGCCTGCTCATGTCGCAGTTCATCTAGGATTCTGTTTTGTTCATTGATATTTCGAAAAATCCCTGCTGCTGCAACAATCTTTTTTCCTTTATAGATGGGGAATAGACGACCTTCTACTTGGATAGGATTGCCTTCCTTTGAAACAAATGTGCTTACGTAATCCGAGATATATGCTCCCCTTAGAACTCTTGACATTGCTTCTTCGGTCCTTCGTAGATATCCAGGAAAGATGAAATCTCTCAATTTAACATTAGCAAGCTCTTCTTCTTTGTATTGCAGGGTATTCAACCAAGTTGGATTTGCATACTCAACTGTACCATCCTTCTTGATACTTTGAATAAGATCACTTGTTCCGTCAACAAATGAGTGAAGTATTTTCTTGTCTTTCAACTTGACCTCACCTTTATTTTCTTAAGTTTTATTTGTTGTTGTGCTGAATTCATATCATAACACCACGTTTTCTAGATATGGCCCCCAAATCTTATTACTTTCTTTTCGTGAATATTGAACCAAAGAATCAGTAGTTTGAATTCCACACCTACTTGAGAGATGCTCTATCATTTCTCTGATGAAATATTCAAGAGCATCGCACATATCATCCAAATCTACAGGGGTCATACTTTCCTCAAGAATACATCTTGCATGCATATCATCAGTTAGCATGATTCTGCTAATCCGTGGATGGTAGATAATACCCTGTTTACGAATTGTTTGGAAAATTGACTTCATTTCACGTTTCCCTATTTTAAAGGAACCTCTATAAACAAGATTAGAAAGAACGCATTGGTTCAATAGAACGAAACGCCTTTCGACCGAAATTCTTTGAATGAAGCCATTATCGATCAACAGACCAATTTCAGCTAATAGAAATTCTTTGTCTAGGATGATCATATCATTTGTAAGGTTGGACAGCGAAGTTCTTCCATCTAACAAAGAAATCACACTAAGAGTTGTACCCGATAGTACTAATAGATTTTCCTTGTGGAATATTATTGAAGCTGCTTTATCTGCAAGCACTAGTATATCATCATCAGACGGTATGTATCGTAATTTCACAATCCCTTGCCAATATGCTTTGGCAATAATTTCAATAACTTCCGTAATGGGTAATTTTTGAAATCTCGCAATATTCTCAATTGAATCAGTTTCTTCAAATCCCATTAGAATTTTTGAAACTTTGAAGGCTGTGCTAGGCAAGCTGAACCTGCTTAAGGACGGCCTCCAATGATACATTTTTGTGACTTTTGTCCTAGCAGTTATTTGCTCATCAACGAAAACTCTTCTCACATAATCATCAAAATCTCTGAATATACTCGCGTCGATGCCATCTGCATCTTTTAGGACTGCAAAACTATCTTCGAATTCTCGAATAATTTTTCTCAATTTACTACGTGCTTCATTTGATTCTCTAGATGCAACAAGAGCACCAATAATCCATTCTCCTCCCTCGACAAGAAGTATAGAATCTGATCCGTAGACCGTCTTCCAGTTTGAATCCTTTTCATCATTTAATTCTCCCATAAAACTAGTCATAGCAGAAACAAAACCTGAAAGAACTTGTGGATCTTGACCTTCTTCAATAAATGAGTGGGAATATGGTGAAAGACCACTATACCTATTCATTATCAGTAGTAATTTCTCATTTGATGATGTTTGCGTTGCTAAGGTTTCTGGAAATTCCCATAGATCGATAGGACTTGAAAATGACTTTTTATCAGTCATTGTGACGCCCTCCACTAGTAATTACTGCTAATGGTAGAGTAATTTCAAAAACTGCTCCTTCACCAGCTCTACTTGGTGCAAGTTCTATTGATCCACCAATTGTTTCAACAACTTGCTTTGAAAGATACAATCCAAGGCCACCACCTCTTGTGGAAACTCCTTTTTGGAACAGTTTCTCTCTTACTTCACTAGCTACACCTTTTCCATTATCTGAAATTCGAATATGCACTCTATTACTAGATTTTGTTAATTCAATTACGACTGTACAATCTTCACCTGCATGGACAGCTGCATTTCTTAGTAAATTCTCAAATACAAGAGGTAGTAAGTTGCTACTTGGAACCATTAATGGTACTGTATCATGGTTTTTGATTAAATTAATAGTTAGACCAGTATGAATTTCTTGAGCACTCAGCGATATTTCTTCAATAATTTCAGTCAAGTAACTGTTTTTCACACTGTCTGAACGTCTAAACGCTTTTAGTATATTAATCATTCGACCACATGCAAATTCTGTGGAATTGAAAATATCCTTCAGATCTTCACCTGGATTCTGATTAATCATTCTCGCAAGATCTACATTTGCTAATATCACTCCTAGGTCGTTTTTGATGTCATGACGTAGGAGTGATGAATACAATTCTAATTCTTTATGCTGTCGCTGCTGCAATTGCAGGAGCTCTCTTCTTTCTACAAAATGACCCAATTCAACCGCAAGAGTTTCTAACATAACGAACTCTCCCCTAAGAAATGGTCCATCAAATCGAGTTGGTCTTTCTTCCAAGTAAAACACCTCTATTTTCCCAATTACATTCATGGAAATCTTAATCGGTGCTGCAAGTTTCCAATTTGATTCTTCGAAATTGACTGATGTAGTAATCTCTTGTCCAATTGAAACTCGAACGCAGGTTATGCTTGGATATTGCCATGCTTCTGGTATTAGATGTACAAATGTCGTTAGAATGTCATTCAAAGGTTTGGTATTATCAGAGAAGAGATTTGCTACATTGCGAAGACAAACGAGCTGATGCGCCATATTGACAAGTTCAGTCTGGTTCGATTCCATCATGATTAGATCGATTTTTCCATTTGCATCATCTCTTAGTTTCATAAGATAGCCTCCACTTTTCTAGACAGAATTTCATCGACAAGAATAAATAATTGGACCATGTCCAGAGGTTTGTGAAGACACGGGTAGGTTTTTTTTATCATTGATGCGCCATTTTCCGAAATTGTTGAAACAGTTAGGAGTGATGTATTTTCTTCGAATTCGATAGGATTGCAAACTATTCCATGTGCGCTATCTTCAAGAGTATGTTCGATGAGTTCTTCGACTGTATAATCAGTCATCAATATCACTATTGCATTGGGAATGAGTCTATTCAATGTAGTACAATTCTCTATTCCATTCGCGAGAGGCATTTCAATTTCAATGAATATTAGATCGATTTGAAGTGCGTTTTCTGCAATCGCGATTACTTCTAGTTCATTGACAGATGTCAATACTTCGTAACCTTTCAGTGATAAGACTCGTTTCATTGTTCTTATAAGATTAGGATTATCATCAACAATTAAGATTCGACTTTTCGATAACAACATCTACCATCTCCGTTTGGTGTGTGCTTTTGATGTACAAACTCCGTACCTATTCAAACCAATTTGATATTCAACCATTACTATTCAAACCATTTTGAATATACATATTGTGATAATACAATACATATAAATATATGCATGAGATAAATACAGTCAGTTTGAACATAGTAAATTATGATATTGTGAATATTCATGGAGACCAAGAATAATGAGCAAAGAGAGAAAGACAAGTGTACTTCCTGAAATTGATCGCCTTAATTTCAAGGTTCTTGAAACTCGTGGTCAACGTGCAAGTCTATATGATCCTGTACGACAGGAAATTCTCAGAGTTCTCATAGAGGGATACGAAGATTATACAACTGATGTAAAAATAGGGCAAAGAACGCTTGATGATGGGACAAGAATTACTGAAGAGGTTAAAGTAGAAAAACCCATTCGCAGGTACTGGTTGACAGTCCCTGAGATACTGGATAACATTCGTGCCAACAACCCAGGTCACTCCTTGGCAACTACTAAAGCATATTATCATCTTGGAAAACTTCACGAACAGGGACTTCTGGACCAATTCCCAAAGACAGCTAGCGGCAAGAAGACACGAGTACGGGGAAGATATTATCGATTAGCCGCTAAATTCTTCGTTGATGTCACTGTCGAAGCCTCAGTAGGATATTCAGGAACTGCTGTTATGCCTGAAGAAATTGGTCCTCGATTCAGTGAGTTAGCAGAAAGTGTTAGACAATCAGGCGTTGCAGCTTCTATGGATTACCAGGTGAATCTTGATGGAATCCTGCTTTGGGTATCATTGACGATGAGTCGCCATAATGATGGAATGAATATCATTGCAGTTGTACGAGATATAACAACTCATCAAACCCTTGAAGAGCGTCTGGAAAAATCCGAGGTGGAATTTGGAAGGGTATTGGAAGATTCCTTCCAAGGCTATGCAATCTATCAGGATGGACTTCCTGTTTTCATTAATCCAGCTTTTGCAGAAACGGTCGGAAGAACTCAAAGTGAACTGAGTCTGTTGACTCCCGAAGAGGTTCGGAAAATGGTACATCCAGATGATAGACATATCCTTGAAGAACGTAACAAGCAGATTGGCTTAGGAGCAGACAGGTTTCCAAGACAGCGATTCCGCTACGTTCGACCAGACGGCTCTATTAGATGGGTTGAATCTTTTGCTCGTAAGACAGAGCATCTGGGAAGACCAGCTCTACTAGCTCTTGAGATTGACATTACCGAGCAGAAAATTGCAGAAGAATCTCTTACGAGAAGTGAAAGAAGATTTCGAGAAATTTTTGACTCTTCACCTGGTGCAATTGGGAGATGTGATCTTGAAGGTAGATTTGTTGAGATGAATCAGGCATATCTCCATCTTTTTGGCATTCGTGATGTTGATGACGCAGCTGGATATAGATTTCCCAATGATCCCCATATACCGCAGTGGGCAATGGATAAAGTTTCAAAGGGTAAATCAGCGACCTTAGATTTGACATATGACTTTGATATAATTCAAAAACGCAATCTCTACAAGACTTCAAAGAAGGGCACTATCGATTTAGTTGTGACCATTGTTCCCCTAAACCTACCTCAGGACGACTCTGAAGCAGGAAACTTGGTGTTGGTTCAGGATATTACAGAACGTCTCACAGCTGAAGAAGCTCTACGTGATAGTGAAGAAAGATATCGAGCATTCTTTGAACAAGCTGCAGATTCAATAATGGTTATTGATCCACTTACAATGAAGATTATCGATTTCAACAGACATGCACATGAAAGTCTTGGCTATACTCAGGAAGAATTTGGAGAACTTCACATTTGGGAGATTGATGCATTTGAAGATAAGACGAAGGTAGAAGCGCTTATCATGGAAATCGCTGAAAAAGGCAGCCTAGTATTCGATACAAAACATAAAACGAAGGGTGGAAACGTAATTGATGTCAGAATTTCTTCAAGAATTGTTTCATATCGTGATAGAATTACGAATCAATGGATTATCACAGACGTCACTGAGCAAATAAGAAACGATCAGTCATTGAAGCAAAGTGAAGAACGGTATCGTACACTCTTCGAAACTTCAATTGATGCAATACTGCTTTTGAAGGATAATAGATTCGTCGATGTCAATCCATCCGCATTGAAAATTTTTGGTTGCAAAAGAAACAAAATTCTTGGTAAAACACCATGGGCATTATCACCTAATAGACAGCCAGACGGGTCTCTATCTAGAAAAGTTGTACTGCAAAAAATAGAATTAGCCCTTGCTGGAGAACCCCAGCTGTTCAACTGGCAACATCGCAGATGTGATGGATCTGATTTTGGTGGTTTTGCGGGATATAATGTACTGCAGTTAAACGGAGAAGACTTCGTCCAGATTGTGCTAAGATTAGAGATTACTAAACATTTCCAGTTTATTGGAGGCTACAAAGAATGAGTCGTGGTACTATTTCAAATATCGCAGATCTCGATTACAATATCGCAGATATGTTTCCAGACCCTGTTACTATACTTGACATGAAGGGCAATATCCTCTGGTGTAATAAGGCATCTTATGAGTTGACACAGTTAACACCAAATGATGTTATCGGAAAGCGATTCACAAAACTAGCTAGTCTTCGGGCTAAGGAAATACCAGGGTATGTGAAAATATTCACAGCTATTCTAAGTGGTAAGTTTGTTGACCCAATAAACGTAAATTGGACTCATCAGGATGGTACTATTGCCGTTTTTGAATCTAGAATCAATCTAATCAAACTCCCTAATGGAAAGAGAGCGGTTCAAGTTATATCCCGAGACCTCACTGAGCTGAAAGCAGCTGAACTTATTGTTCTTCAAGAGCAAGAAGCACTTAAAGCAAGCGAAACTCGATTGAAAAGAGCCCAACAAGTTGCGAAAATGGGATTCTTGACTTGGACATTAAATACAAATGAAATACAGTGGTCTGATGAAGTCTTCAACATTTACAGAGTGGACAAGAAGAAAGTACAACCGACTCTGGATTATACTGTGAGTTTGGTTCATCCGGATGACTTGACTTATGTTCAAGAGAATCTGGATGCCGTCGTGAAGGGTAAAGAAGATTATGATATCGATCATCGAGTAGTCCGCCCTGATGGTGAAACAATCTGGATACATGCTCAAGGTGAGCTATTGTATGATTCCAGTGGAACTCCAACATATCTGTTGGGAAGTGTGGTAGATATTACTAAACGAAAGCAAGTTGAAGAAAAGCTTCGAAAGAGTGAAACAGTCCTTAATGCAACAGGAAAAATGGCAAAGGTTGGAGGATGGGAGCTCGATGCAAAAACCATGGGGCTAACTTATACAGAAGAAACCTGCCGAATCCACGAGATCCCGGTTGGACAAGTTCCGCTACTGGACGACGCTATCAACTTCTATCATCCGGATGAAAGGGAGGGGTTGAGCGCTGCAATCCAACGTGCATTAGACCACGGTGAGCCCTATGACCTGGAACTTCGCTTCATCACCGCAAAAGGGAATGATCTTTTAGTCCATGCTATCTGCAATCCTCAAGTCATCGATGGCAAGACTGTCAAACTCACGGGAACCTTTCAAGACGTCACAATACGCAGGCAGGCTGAGCAAGCACTTGTGGAAAGCGAACTGCGCTTCAGAGGACTCTTTGAGAAGTCTCCTGTAGGAATAGAGCTCTTTGACGTAGAAGGACAGCTCATCGACGCAAACCAGGCAACCCTGGATATCTTTGGTGTTTCAGATGTTGATGAAATCATGGGATTCAAACTCTTTGAAGATCCCAATCTCACTGATGAAGTGAAGGAAAAGCTTCGCAAGGGAGAGTCTGTAGACTACCAGACCGAATTTGACTTTGAAGCTGTCAAGAAGCTCAAACTATATGAAACATCAAAATCTGGTATTGTCCATCTCGACTTGATGATATCTCCCATGATCCTACATGGTGGTGACAAGACTGATTCCTACATCGTACACGTTCGTGACATTACAGAAACGCGATTAGCGCAAGATGTTATTGCAGAACGTGAGAGCTTTTTGCAGAGTATTTTTGGAAGTATTCAGGATGGAATTAGTATTCTAGACACAGAAATGAATATCCTGCGTGTTAACAAGAAGATGGAAGAATGGTATTCTCATAAGAAACCACTTGTTGGAAAGAAATGCTATGAAGCCTACCAAGGAAGGTCCAAACTTTGTGAACCCTGTCCATCAAGACGAGCACTTGACAATAATGAAATGGCTGTCGATATTGTACATATGACAGGACCCGAAGGTCGAATTGAAGGTTGGTTGGAAGTCTATAGCTTCCCTCTTCACGATTTGCAAACAGGATCCCTTCTGGGAGTCATTGAATACGTACGTGATATTACGGCTCAAGTAGAAGCAGAAAACTCACTCAAAGAAAGTGAAGCCAAGTTCAGGTCGGTTTTTGAACAAGCAGCTGTAGGTGTTGCAAGAGTCCGACAGAGTGGTTCTATTATTGAGGCGAACCTGAAACTCGAACAGATGCTGGGTTATAGTAACGGAGAGTTAGTGGGAATTGATGTCTTCAAGATAACTTCTGAAGAAGATTCTGAGATTGAAAAGCAATTTAGCGCACAACTTCTAGCCGGGAATCGAGATAGTTACACCATGGAGAAGCGCTTTTTCCGAAAAGATGGCTCCATAATGTGGGGTCGATTGACGGTTTCCGTGGCTAGAAACAGTCTAGGTGATATTGATTTCACCATTGGCGTACTTGAGGACATTACAGATGAGAAACAAACCCAAAGAAACCTACTTGAGAGCGAAACACGATTCAGAAGTATTGTGGAGAGTGCAGGAGTAGGCATAGCAATCGTCGACAGTGATGATCATATATTGGAGGCCAATCAGCACTTTCAACGCCTTCTAGGCTATAACCTTGATGAGATCAAACAGATGACGATTGCAGAGTTCACCCATCCAGAGGATGCAGAAACAGATAGAATACTCTTTGGTGAAATCATGGATGGGAAGCGAAACAGCTATCAGATGGAGAAACGATACATTCGAAAAGATGGGGCAACCCTCTGGACTCATTTGACAGTGTCAGTAGTCCGCGATATCAAGGGGGTTGTGAATTTCATCATTGGTATTATTCATGATATCACAGAAACGGTTCACGCTAGAGAATCTTTAGTTACAAGTGCCCAGAGATATCGAGAACTTATAATGAATCTGCCCGCAGGAGTCGGTATTACTGATAACGAGGAACGTTTACAAATCGTGAATCCATCAATTTGTGAACTTCTTGGATATGCTGAGGATGAACTCATTGGGATGAGAATTCTCGACACTATCATTCCCGAGGATCATGATCGAATCCTTTCTGAAACTAAATTACGGATAACCGGTCAGAGTTCTACCTACGAAACGCAAATAGTTAGAAAAGACGGAGCAATTAGAGATGTACGAATCTCCGGTGTACCGCGTAGAAATCTCCAAGGTGAGGTCATTGGTACAATTGGACTCATCACCGATATCTCAGAAGCAAAGAGAGCACAGGATGAATTAGTTGCTAGTGAGCAATGGATAAGGAGTCTTATCGAACAACTTCCATTAGGAATAGCAATTGTAGATTTAAATGAACGAATTGAATTAGTCAATCAGGCATTTTCAGAGATGATAAGGTTTGAGAAAACAGCGCTAATCGGAAGCAACATGGCTGATTATATAGACCCTGAACAGTTGAATAGGATTCAAGATGAAATCAATGACCGCAAGCTCGGAGCTAAATCTAATTACGAAGTTGATATGATTCGAGGAGATGATGTTAGGAGAAGAATCAAAATTTCTGCTGCTCCGAATCTTGATGGGTTCGAAAATGTTATTGGATCGGTTGGCGTTTTTGAAGATATCACTGAGCAGATAAGAAATGAAGCAATCCAAATACAACAGGAGCAAGAGATTAATCTCTATAGTAGTCTCTTGAGGCACGATATGATCAACGATCTCGGGTTGATACTTAGTTATATTGAAGCTGTGCAGATGTTAATGGAATCCCCTGATGACGAATTAGTCAGTTTCTTGAATTCCGCCTTGGCAACTGTGGAACGTATGAGTAACCTACTCAAAAGTTTTGGTAGGCCACAAGAAGTTCGGGTGGTGGATATTGTCGAATTTATCAAAGAGATAGCTGACGAAGCTCAGGAAGCTGAAAAAGAACTGAAAGTTTCAATAATGTACAAAAAAGGTTCCAAGGATATTAGAATCACTGCAGGTGGGTTAGTAAGTCTAGTTTTCATGAACTTATTCAGGAATGCAGCTCAGCATGGAGGAGAAACTCCTGAAGTAGAAGTTTTAGTTTCTAAAAAACAAAATCAAATAGAAATAATGGTGTCTGATAATGGGCCCGGAATTCCAAAGAAGTATCATAAGAAACTCTTTACACGAGGTCTATCGAGTAAAGGCGAAGCGGGGGGTTTAGGCCTTCATCTATGTAAGCAGATAGTTGAACAAACTGGAGGTTCCATAAAGCATCAAAAAGCAAAAGAAGGTGCAACTTTTCAAATCTTACTACCACTCAAGTGAATTGTCCTCTATCTTCTCTAAGTAGTTGAAGAGCTAACAATTGTTAGTTTGAAATTACTCAACAGTTTCGCCTTATTCTATAGACACCTTATACAGTTTCCAGTCTGCTGTTTCCATTATGGTTCCGTATGCATTCAGACAATTATCTGCATAGCAGGAGAATACTATATCATTTAATCCCTTTTTTGTCTTTGTAGTAGGACAGCCAATATAGTAATCAAGTTACAATATGTAACAAACACTCCGTGCCCTTTACGTGAGGTATTTCATACTATGATAGAAGCATAACAATTGTTATCAAGTCTTTTTAGACTTGATTCAGGAAGCCTTTGGCAGCCAGATACGAAACTCGGTACCTTGACTTAGATCCGATTCTACTCGATCATGCACACTCATGCGGCCTCCGTATTTTTTGAGAATACGAATTGATTGATGGATTCCTATTCCTCCAAAGCGTCTTCTGGGATCAAAGAGAGACTCTTTTTTACCGTCTGGAATTCCAGGTCCATTGTCCATTATCGAGATTTGATAACCTTTTTCTCTATCTTGCAGTTCAATCCATACTTCTCTCATTTTCCGTTCGCAATGCTCAATTGCGTTTTCAAGGATGTTCATAAAGAGCTGTTCAATAAACTTGTCCGCTTGCACCAAGGGATTCTCAACGCGAAATTGTGTATTCACAATAACATCATCAAAATCAACTTTTAAGGTCATCAACAAATTATCAATAGCACGCTTCAACGGGATAACCGAAAGCGGCATCGACAGCAATTCCTTTGTAGCCAATACTTTGTTAATCAATTTTTGTGATTTCTCAACAGATTCCGTTATTATCTCAAGTGCAAGAATGCTTTCCACATCAAGCTCCATGTGTTCCAAGATTTCTGAAGCCATAATTATTGCTTGAAGTTGATTCCTCACATCATGACTCATAATATCAAGGTAGAGTAATGCAGTATCAGCAGCTTGTTTGGTTTCTTCTTGAGCTTTTTTCTGTTCTGTAATGTTTCTCACAGTCTGAACTATGCTCTCACCATCCTTATGGATATCCTGCACTGCTGAGTACCATGCTTTCGCATTGTCTAATATCAAGGAATACTCGATCTCTTCTCGATTCCTTGTTTCCCTCACATGGTTTATACATTCAGTAATCTTCTGTGTTACATCAGACGGCAGGATGTCTTTAACATTCTTACCAAGGAAATCCTCTGGAGCAGAGAATGGCGCAAACTGGTCAGAGGCGTAGAACTCAATATAATTATTATTCTTATCAAGAACGAAGATCATATCACTCATTGAGGACAGTACCATTCTGTGTCGCTCCTCGCTCAGTCTGAGGTTCTCTTCAGCATGCTTTCCTTCAGTGATATCCTTCAATGCAGCTACAATGCTTTCTCCATCTTCATGGAGCATCATAGTTCCTCGAAGCCATCTCAGAGCACCACCAATTTCTAACTCGAAATCGATAGTAATGTTTTCTCCAGTTTCTCGGATCTTTTTTGCATTCTCGTAATGGATAGTAGCAATATCTTGAGGAACAATCTCTTCTATTCTCTTACCCTTCATTTCATTCCACGGTCGAACAAGCATTGACTCATCCTGTGCGAAATAGTCACTATATCTCCCTTCAGAGTCATATACCAACACAAGATCACTCATCGCATCGACAATTATTCTATTCCGTTGTTCACTCTCTCGAAGCTTCTCCTTCAGTTGCTGCCTTTCAAGAACTTGGCTGACTGTAATCAAGACCTCATCCATATTCAGAGGCTTGGTGATATATGCAGCAGCGCCTTTGTTCAGGGCATCCACTGCTGTTTCCATGGACGCATATCCGGTTATCAAGATTATCCCGAGGTCTGGATTCATTTTGGACAGCTGACCGAGCAGGGTAATCCCATCCACATCAGGCAATCTGATATCCAAGATAGCCAAGTTGTAGTCTCGTTCCTTTGTAGCGGCTATCGCTTCCTGTCCACTGAGGGCAATTTTAGTGGCATAATTCTTTGCTTCAAAGATGAGCTCCATGGTCCTACTGATGCTCTCATCATCGTCAACGATTAGGATTCTTGTTTCTGCCTCCATTCATGCTCAATCCTCAGCTATCCGGTTCCTTTTTTTCTCTAGCACTTCCTCTATCAACCCAAGCACAGCAGGCATATCGAGCGGCTTAGAAAAGCACGAGTAAGCGCTTTCTTGAAGAGCCGCATTTATCTGTTCATGCTTCTCCTCAGCATAGGCTGTGATTATGATGGTTATCGCTTCTGGTCTGATTTTCCTGATGGTCTGATGAGTTTCAAGACCATCAATTGTTGGAAGCTTCATGTCGATGAAATGGATATCATAGATTTCCTCCCGTACCAGAGCGATGGCCTCCTCACCGGTCTGAGCTATACCCACATTGTAACCTTGCTTCTTTAAGATTTTCTTGAAAGTAGTACAGGTCGCAGTGTCGTCGTCTACGACTAAGATAAGCGCTCTAGATCTCTGCTCCTTTGCCTTCTCGAGGAGAGTGATTGCTTTGTCAATATCTATAGGCTTGTAGATGACTGCGTAGGCTCCTTCTTCCAGTGCTTTCTGAATCAGGTCATCAGCTGTGTATGCGGTCATCATAACCACTGTAATTTCCGGAATAATCTTCTTGATCTGCTTGTAGGTCTCTACGCCATCCATCATTGGCATCTTGATGTCCATGAAGACTATATCGAAGCATTTCCTCACGCGGGCTTTTTCGATGGCTTCGGAGCCATCGTTGGCAATAGTAACATCATAACCCTTGCCCTGGAGTATATAGGACAGTGTCCGGCACAGGTTGACGTTATCATCCACTATCATTATACTGCCGCTTGCGCTCACGTTATTCTGACCCCCTCAGGACTAATGGGTATCCGTACTGTAAAGGTGGTGCCTTTATCCGGTTCACTTTGGACGTCTATTGTACCGTCATGACCGTCAACTAAGGTCTTGACAATCGCCAGACCCAACCCGATTCCCTTGGCCTTGGTGGTGTAGAGTGGGTTGAAGATCTTTGACACATTCTCTTGAGATATCCCAATTCCGGTGTCAGCAATAGAAACTTCCACCGAGTCTGATCCTGAACTCCAGGACTTCACAACCAAGCGGCCGCCCTTAGGCATGGCTTGGAAAGCGTTAAGCATGAGGTTCACGAAGACCTGTTGGAGTTGGTCGGGATCAGCTAGGATGGTTGATATCCCCTCATCCAGTTTGCTTACAACGTCGACCTTCTCGGGTATAGTTACATTAGACAATGCCGCTGCGATGACTGCATTGATGTCTACCTTCCTTCGAGTCGCGGGTTTAGGACGGGTATAGCTGAGAAGACTATTGATAATCCTCTCAGAGCTGACCACCTCCTTCTCTATGATGTCGATTGTTTCCTTGACCTCCGGCGTGGGCTCCTCGAAGACCATCCGTAGGAAATAGACGGCATTCTTGATTGCACCGAGCGGGTTGCGTAGATCGTGGCCTATCCCTGCCCCCAGTTGCCCTAGAACAGCGAAACGCTCCTTCTGCACCAACTCTGTGATGTCCGTTGTGCTAATCCCAAGACTCTCGCCCACCTTGAACGCCTTCAAGTTCAAGTGGATGTTGCCGAATTTGGGATGTTGGATAATATCCGTCGTGAAGTAGGGTTCCCCGGTCCTCATCACTTCCTCATAGATTGCGATTCGACTCTTGTCTGGTGTGATATCACGCAAATTCGTTCCGAAGATGTCCTCTGGTTCACCTTGAGGTGATATTATCTTAATTCCTGCAGGATTGACTCGCAGTAGGTTCAGTTCCGAGTCCCATAGGAAAAAGGCGTCAGTTGCAGAGTCCATGAAGGCGCTTAGTTGCTCCTCGCTCACTCGTAATACCTCTTCTACTCTTTTGCGCTCTTCTTCTTTCTCGTCTCTCTGAAGCCTTGCGTTTAAAATTGGAGCCACATCTTGTGCAATTCCCTCCAACTTCAGAATATCCATCTCGTCGTACTCTGTTCTCTTGTTCGCCACCTGAAGGAGACCAATGACATCTCCAAAGTGAATTATTGGCAAGGAGATGTGTCTGCTTATGGGAATATGTCCTTCTGGAGTCAACGTGGAGAACTCATTCAGGTGGATTGTCCTCTTCTCCCGGACTGCCCGTGGCCAAGTGCTATTTCCCCAGGTGGCTCGAGGGAACACATGCCTTTTCTGAGGTACCATGCACTGATTCCAAATGTGTCTTGTCATGGATGGGACCACAAAGGCACCATTCTCGTCAATGTATCCGAAAACCCCAAATTCGCTGTCCAAAGTTTCTAAGGCGATTTTCAGGATCTCATTGTACATGACCTCATCTTCGGTGACAGTGAGAAAGACCTGAGCGATGCGATTCCTCAGAGCAAGTTCTTGTTCTGAATTCTCAAGCGCCTTCTCCGCTCTCCTGCGTTCGATTGCCGCTCCAATTTGACGTCCAAGTGCTGTAATCAACTCAAACTCTTGGCTGAGGAAGGGTCCCTTATCAGCCTCCGGTTTCTCTTCGGTATAGAAGACATCAATTGTGCCTAGCGATGTCCTATCCATTCCAATGTCACTAGACATCTGCCACTCGGTCGTTTTGCAACCAGCTGTTTCATATTTCTTGTTTCCATGGGTGATCCTCACGCATGTTACTTCTGGATACTGCCATCCTTGGCGAATGATCTCGGTCATCTCAATAAATGCTTCATCCAGTGTCTTTTCTGGGGTTCTTAGAGCTTCAGACACACCCAGTAGACATGATATTTCCTTAAATCGTGCTGCAAGTGCCCACTCCATCTTCTTACGCTCGGTAATATCGATGAAGGACTCAACAATACCGAATAAGTTGCCGTTGGGGTCTCGATACGGAGTCGATATCAAAAGGCAGGGTATCATGACTCCTTCAGGTGTTTCCTTTTCAGTTTCTACAGTGACAAGTTCCTCGCCACTGAGGATACGTGTCAGCGTACACTCCTGAGTATGACATGTTGGACCACTGAAGACCTTGTAGCACTTTTCCCCCAATACTTCCTCGAGACTCATACCAATCATCATGGCAAGGCTTTTGTTGATACGTAGCACATTGAAGTCCATATCAACAACACGAATTCCTATAGATGATGATTTGAATATCTGATCAAGCATTCCTTCTGAATCCCTGAGGGCCTCCTCCGCTCTCTTGCGTTCAATTTTACTACCAATCGTTTTAGCGAGAGTGTTGATTAGGTTTCGTTCCTCTTTCAGGAATGGACCCACATCAATATCTGGTCGCTTCTCAAGATAGTACACCTCGACTGTGTTTTTTTGTTCCCCACTTACCTTGATGTCTGCAGCCAGTTTCCATGAGGTTTCTCTGAAGTTGGAGGTCGTGAACTCCCTGTCACCAAGTACGATTCTGGCACAAGTGATCTCGGGATAGTTCCAGGCTGGGGGAATGAGTTCGACCACACCCTCCACGAACGCATTGACGCTAAGCTCAGAGGTCAGATCTGATATGTCAAATAAACATGTGAGCTCCTTCACGCGCTCCCCGATCATCCACTCCGCCTTTCTGCGCTCGGTAATGTCACGGAATATCAACACCACTCCGAGTGTTGTGCCATCACTTGTCTTAATGGGCGTACCACTGTCATCGATTGGTATCTCCCTCCCGTCCCGTGATATCAATACTGTGTGATTCGCCAACCCGACTGTGATACCCTCCTTCAACACACGATAAACGGGATTCTCAGCAGCCTTCCGAGTCAGCTCATTGATGATATGGAAGACCTTGCGAATGTCTTGGCCCATGGCTTCCTGGGTAGTCCAGCCAGTGAGATTTTCAGCCACAGGGTTCATGAAGGTCACCCTTGCTTCAGTGTCAGTAGCGATTACTGCGTCGCCTATGCTCGACAGAGTTCCATCAAGCCACCGGTGTTGTAGCTCTAGCGCTTCCCCTGCCTTCTTTTGCTCGGTGATGTCCCTCAGGAGCACCATAATGTGCGTAGTAGTATTATTTGGATCCTTCAACATAGATCCAGAAAGCAATACGTGAACGGACTTGCCTTTCTTTGTCACAAACTCGTATTCAAGGGCAAAGCCCTTGTCTTCCTTGATGGCAGCACTGAAGCTTCTCTTTGCACTTCTTAGCTCCCTGACCGAATAAGTCGATGCAAGACTCCAGTCAATGAAGTGTTTGCCAACAATATCCTTTAGGGCGTAACCAAACAGATTCCTGCTGGCTGCGTTCTGAATTACAATTTGACCTCTTGCATCAAGAACCATGACCGGATCTATCATAGCCCCAATGAATGATTTCACTGAGCTCTCGTTCAGTCCATCAGTCATATCAACATATCTCCTAATTGGATATTTGTTAGGATGCTCCCATCAAATGTCCTACTCCTATCGGATGTCTTGCTCCCATTCCATACATGCAATTATTCAGATATGAATCAATCTATGTTAGGTAGACAGTCAATTATCACCACATAGTTTCTTAGACTATAGTTTCTTAATCAAAGTTAATCTATTGGTCATAATTTGTAACTCATAGTTTCTGGGTTGTCTTCTATTCATTCTAGTGGCTTTCTTTAACTGTCTTATAGAAGTATCAATTTTGTTAGGGCAAGATTTTCCTCTGAAAGGGATAATGTATCCGCAAGTTATCGGGTTGGGGCTGGAGCTAGTGGTAACATTGTATGCTCCACCTGTAAACATGAAAATCAACCAATTCATAAAACATGTGAAGCATGCGGAGCCACATCGAAAAAAGGAATATCACATATTCGAAGATAAAGTACTAGAAATAAAGAAGGCGAAACAGGTTCTGGAACGGTGAATCTATGCACTCGTATAGATTTCCTTGAGAGGCTCGATATCGTCACCAACAATTTTGTATTCTCGAATCTCTCCAAGACCATACTCGTGTAACCATCTGAGGTATTTGATTTCTTCGGGTTCAAGACCTACAATGCGAGCACCTACGGAATCAGAAGCGACCGAATCTGTGCTAGCTATGATTGTATCCAATTTCACGGGTGTACCTCTCATTGGCATCATACCCTTCAACCCTACGAATCCATCAATAACTGTTAGCGTCGGTGGTAGTGTCTTGCACACATCATAAACCACATTGTGCATACCCTTTCTGTGATACTTGAATTTCCATTTTGTAGTGAGCATGCCGAACATATTCTTGAGACCTAAAGTGACGCCCAAATCGGATATACCTTTCAATTTTGCAGCACTGATAATAGCTGACTCTGTAGCGATTTTAGCTACTTCGAAGGATTTCAACGCCTTTGCACTGGATACAGTTAGTTCCACTTTTTCATCTAAATGTTTCATATTGACAAACTCTACACCAACTCGGTCAAGCATCTCCTTCATTCCAGTCTTTACAACAGCCTTGTCTGCGCTTGTGGACGTTGCATCCGTTTCGACAACTAGAACTTCTTTTCCAAGATCTCGTACTTTGCTGATTAATGCCTCAACAACCATTGGGTCTGTTGTAGTTCCTGTATCCCACGTCTTTGCAGTAACAAAGTTGACCTTAATGAGGACTCTATCCCAATCTGACAATGCACCCTCAAAGTTAATTCCACTCAATGCCCGATAGACCGTTTCGAGATTTCTTTCACCAATTGCAACTGAAACTATTGACATTTTTTCTAATCACCAAATCGCCAATTCTATTGGACCTCTCGTCAACGTATATTTGTACCGAATTTTGGCGCTGATTTGCAACGCCCATTTTCTAGACTTTCTTAACCCAAATATGCACATCAGTTCTTGAGAATCCAATCGAGTCATACAACTTTGTAGCTGCTTCTGAACTTGCTGCTCCCAATATTACAATTGCTTCTGGGTTATACTTCCGAAGTCTGCGCAAGCCCTCACAGATGATCGCTTTGCCAAGTCCTAGTTTTCTATGGTCCGGATGAACACCTACAGGTTCTAATTCTGCAAGTTTGCTAACAGGATCAATACGAACTGTTGTGAAGGCAGCGAACGTTTCATCAGGCGCAACAACAACTATGTCTAGTTCTGCTTTATAGAATTCAGCTTCACTGTAGATTCTTGCTAAATTTGGAGTCATATTTGCACAATGCGGAAATACTGAAGCAAGAACGTCACGATATTCCTTGAAATCTTTCTCAACATCTACGTCTAATTGAGTAATTGTCCGGTAGTTTTACTTCAGGAATGGAAATATCCACGGGAAAGATTCGATTATGTTCATAAACACCTTTGTCTTCATACCCCATATCCTTTAGCAAGCTTTGCCGAATACTATCCACTTCATCCACAAAGAAGTATAACTGGAGCTCTTGATTTGGTTCTTCTTTCATTCCTTTACGCTGGTTCTCGAGCCAGCTGACAAGGTCTCTCTCATGGGTGTGATAATTTGGATGGATTAGAATCCGACAATCACCTGAAGGCTTGCAGATAGTAACTGCAATAATCTTTTGCTCTTCATTAGAATTGGTTGGGTCCTCCCAGATTTTAATGTACTCGTCTTCTTCATCCTCATACTCGGTACCTCCAGGGCCCATTTTGATATTTTCAAACATTGAAGGAATCCAATTTTGGAATGTCTTGGTTAGATTGTAAGTGTGAATGAGGAAATTTCTAACCTTGGTATAATCTTCATTCCAATGGAAAGAACGCATAGAAATAGTCAATAATATCACCAATGACCAACTAATAGTGTTGAGATAAAAGGATTCAGACTACCGTAATATTGGCATCATAAAGAAAGAAGAATCCCAGCTCAAATGAGCTGGGTCAAGATTTGCTATTTCTTCTTCACAACAAAGACGTAGATTACTGCAATTGCTCCAAGTGCGATTATAACAACAATGAGAATCACACCTGAGAGATCAGCTGGAGCATCCACGTTCTCGACAGTTACAAGATGAGTAACCGAAGCTGTATTTCCAGCGTTATCTTCTGCAACGACAGTTATGTTATACTCACCATTAGTGATAACATTGGTATCCCACGAGATTCCAATTGAATCTAGAGTGACATTAGTTATTGAAGCTCCTTCAATGAAGAGCTCAACTCCCGCAATTCCACTACCTTGCTCTGTCACTGAGATTTCAATAGCAACAATGTCACTAACAGTAGAACCGTTAGTAGGGTTCAACAAAATGACTGGATCAGTAGTGTCAGTTGTAGTGAATGAGAAGTAATCTCCACCATCCATTGCAACATCGGTCTTTCCAAAGGCATCCTCTGCTGTGATGAAGTACTCAGTTACTCCCCATGGAGCATTGATATCAATGGTGTAGTTTCCATCTGTTGTTTCATCCATAGTGATGTTAGTCCAAGCACCTGCATCAACTCGATAGGACACTGTAACAGTAACCTCTGATGCATCAATTACTTCAGCAATTATCCCAACAATTTCACCAGCTTCATCAACTGCGGCTGGACTCTGATCTGTACTGATAATCTCGGGTGATATATCGTAGTAGATATACAAATCATCAAATAAGACTGTTAGTTTACTACCTTGAATTGATTCTGCACCTAAATCAATGGAGCTAAGATTATCATCGGGTAAACTGCCAAACAACAGTTCATAGTCATGAACAATATCGAGTTTGAAATTCAACCATTCACCAGTTGTAAAAGTTTCCTGAAGAAGAATAAATGGCACATCTCCCTCACCTATTACATACTCAAATTCACTTGTTGCGTTAGCAATCACATAAGCAAATGACTCCTCATTGAAATTAAGCAGGAATAACACAAAATCCTCTGATGATGCATTGAAAGTTTCAATGTACACGTTGAAATCAAGAATTAGTTCTGTAGTACTATCGATTGGTAGATTGCCAATCTTCTGGCCCTCCCAACATTGATTGTCATTCTCTAATGTCAGATTCATTGCTTTTGTTCCACTCACCGCAAAATCAGTTACAGTCAACTCACTATAACCCGGAGGTGAACTCCAGCCTTGGATTCGGTCTCCAACTGCATTTTGTTGTTCGTAGTCCATGTCACTAAGAATTGATTGAGTGAATGTAACATCGTCGACTAACAGAGAGAGTCTAGTATCATCTGCCCAGTTTCTCACTTGGAACTCAATTTCATCAACCCAAAGATTTTCTGTTGAATAAACTGCAGTGAAATCTTCCCAGATATTCCTATCAAAGAAATTCCATGTATCTGTCACGTTGAAATTGTCCACTGCAAATTTGAAGTCATTGCCGAAGAGAATAAGTGGCAACATACCAGAACCACCAACAAATAAGTAGTAGTACATATTTGATACCCATCCTGTAGCATTCTCAACAGAAACAACGACTCGTGCATAGGTGGCGGTGTTAGAATTCGTGTAATTATCAAGATTCCACCAGAATGAAAGATTTCCTTGGTTGTCAATTGATAGGAGCTTTCTTGGCTGATAAGATGCATATGCATATGCGTTATCGTCAAAGGTGAGTGCAGTCAAATTCATACTGTAACTACCCTCATGACTATCTGCACATTGAGCAATGTCACCAGCTCCATAACCTGAACGTGCAATCCAACCTCCACCGCCTTCAAAGTCGCCACCACTCACTGAATCGCTAATTTTTGTAGTAGTGCCATTGGTCATAAAGATATAATCAATGTAGGCACGTGTGTATGTGGTTGTGTAACTCCGGACGTACCAGTACATAGTCCGGTACTGTATGGGTAGCAGACCAAAAGATTCGTAATAATCACTGGTCAGATTTCTCTGGAATTGGTTCCATGTTTTTGTAGCTCCAGCGATCATGATGTAACTACTGCTTGTTGTATTTGCGGAAGCAGTATTTTCGCATCCCATGTAGTAGTACATGGTTCGACCATCCATTCTGATTTGAATTCGGAAGTAGTCTTGATTCACTGGATTACCAATACTATCGAGATACCATTGAAAATCTAAAGTCAAGTTCGTTGGATTACTCCAGTATACTTGGGATTGATTGTTTAGATAAATTTCCGAGAAATGATATTCATCCATTGCCCTTGCTTCTAGTCCGAAGGCACTAGATCCCTCATATACAACTGAATGTTCCCACCAAGCGTCTTTCTCCAGTGTTCGACTTGTTTGCAAGCCAGTTGGTGAGTGAGGATTTGTCCATTCCTCTAAACCATTGTTTGGAAAGAGATTTGATTCCAATGTTACTCTAGCAAAATCTGTTTCTGCAACAATTGCAGCAGATTCTTGTGGAGTAGTTTGCGTGGTTGTGAAAGCTATCTCATGGGACATAGTGAAAATTGGTGACACCATGAGAAGCACAAGAATTAGTGTAAGTGATTTCTTAAACATGAATTTCCCTCGCGAATTAGATTCACGGCAATAACTCAGCTACCAAATCAGATTCTTATGTAGTTTTGCTGTGGGCTTGAATCTTTTTTCAAATCTCAATTGATAGAGTAACCAAGTATGATAATCGTTTTTCCAGTCCAATTGTATTCGCTAATCGAGTATACTGAGTGTCACTAGTAATGAGAATTTTACTCCTTTTTCACGACTCAGAAACTGGGTATGAGCTTTCTAGATAAGTATTGCAGGGGTCTTGTGACTAGTAAGAAAAGTGAGTTAACAAGTTAACCCTACTCATCATGAAATAATGGTAGTTTATCAGACTAAAATATTACAATATAGTATGAAGCGGACCGTTCAATCGAAGCTATCTGATTTCTCGGAATCCGAGAAAGATACTGTTTCAACAATCACTAGTCACAAGGAAATTTCTTCAATCATTTCAACAAGTGAGCCAGCACCACCAAGACCAAAGGGACAGATGTGGTACAAGACAACCAGTGCGGATGAAGATTGGGGGGTTTGTAACTTCGATGGAACAGTACTCTTGGTTAAAATTATCGATGATAGAATTCATGCACATGGTGAAGAAGCTGTCTGTAAATGGTGTAGTGGTATTCTTGTGATTGATGATGACAAGGTGTTTTGCAATGGTGTTTGCAAGAGATATCAGGGCGAGTTCTCGAAGGATCTGAATGTGTTTCTCCACTGGGAAGGGGCCAAGTCTTATACTCTCAGAAAGATGGTTGCAGATGTAGAAGGTCTCGATCTCGAATCAAGAGACCTCAAACCAATTTCTTATGCACCCAACTGGTCTATTCTCTATGAATATGCTGATGATATGGTTACAGAATAAAACTACGAATTCGGAAGATAAATTAGAGTAATTCCGGTTAATTGTAGCTTCAATAGGTGATTGTTTATGGCAGAGATACCGATGACTGGAGGAATTACTTCAGGTGCACGTCCTAAAGAGGTGACTTATGCAGGTTGGCTAATTCTACTTGAATCATTAGTTGGTCTGATTGTTGGCGGAGTCGAATATGTGATATGGGAGAATGAGCTGTCTCTTCTAGGTGCCGTGCTTGCAATTGTAGGATTCTGGTTGTACTTCCAGATTCTCAACCAAGACTATTCTGCGTGGAATATGGCAGTGATATTTAATGTCATAGCTATCTTTCTTTATGCCGCAGGATCGAACTGGCCTGGAGTGTTATTGAGCATCATTTGCTTCTTATATTTGGTACAACCAAATGTCAAGGTACACTTCAAGAAATAGATGAAGGCTGGTTCTTCCAGCCTCTTCTTTTTATTTTTGTCCCAACTCTATTCATCCGATAAATTAAGCTCGTAAAGCAGGAATTGCCTACCGATGAATTCTTCGTCTACAAATCCGAGAGTTGCAGACCACTCCGTTGCTCTTGGACCTAAGAAATAGACAGACCTCTCTGCACCAAGATTATCAGCTTCATCAATAGTTCTTGATATAATATCTACAAAGGCGGACCTGCTAGTTGCAAATACCGTATATGCAGCGGTCCATACATCATCTTTACGATCTCTTTTAGTCATACAGTATAATCCAACTGCATGACCTGCTTCATCAATGATTACTTTGATTGTTGCATCTTTCAATAAACGATTGAGACCTTCTGAACTAGTGAAGTCAAATTGCCAAGCCAATGGGAACGTAGTGCTTTCTACAAGCTCGGGATTTGAAAGAAGGAGTTCGTGTAACCTAGTTGCATCTATCTTAAGAGGCGTAAAACTTGGACTTGGTTTTGAATGAGCCGGGTAGGGTCTGTAGAGTCTAAAGTATCCCGTTGTGTCCGCCTTGATGAATCCAGATCTATCTGCAACTAATTGTGACGCTTCATTTCGAGAACTTGTAGCGTACCAAAGAGTAATGATTCCTTGTTTTCTGGCAGCATCGACAATTGCATTATTTATTGTTGAACCCAGTCCCTTCTGTCTGTGTCTCTCTTTAACTCTGAGTCCTTCCACCCAACCAATCGTTGTACCCTCTACTTTCTCAAGATTAGCTAATGCGACTAGCTCTTTATCTTGAAAAATCCCAAGAGGAGTAGACAACGAATCAGAAATCCATGTTGGAAAGATTTCAGGAACGTAATCATTTCCTTCCCAGATGGTTTCACAGAGTGTCTTTACTTGATCATGATCTTCAATGACCAATTCACGGAAGCCGTCAGACATAATTTTTGAAGCTGGTTGTATTGCTTAAGAATAATTTGAAGTGACATCTCAACAGTCCTGTTTCATTCTCGATTCTGGAAGATTAAGCAATAGTGATGATGGACATTAGAAACATACGTGGTGGGATATCCCCATATACCTAATTTCTTGTTATCTTGACACCAAATCATCTCTTGCTGAAGCCAATAATCTTGGGACATTCTTCTTGCCAAATCCCATGCAATGGGACGCATACGTCCATCAACATCTCGCATATTTTGAACAATGATAGTAAGATATGCACCCAGTTTGAGGAGTGGTTTTAGATTACTCAGGATTGTAGCTAGTTTGTTGATGTACTCATCATAACTCTCGATGTTTCCGAGGTCTCTGTTCGACTCACCATAGTGTTGCCTGAGACCCTTTTCTTCTCGTTCCTTGTGAACTGAATCACTCCCACCACGAGACTTCCTAAGCATATTCCAGTACGGTGGTGATGTTATTAGATAATCAAACTTGGGAGTTTCACCATTGAACTGCGTTTCTAAGAGTTGTATAGCATCGTGAGCATCGCCAACGATAAGATGATGCTGAGAATTTCCTTCTATCTGAGCGATACAATTCTGACCAGTCTGTGCGAATTCAGAATTGAGTTCTATACCAACTGAGTTTCTAGAAAATTCCTTACAAGCTATTAACGTGCTGCCTATTCCAGCAAAGGGGTCTAGAATCCAAGAACCACTTTTAGTGAAGAAACCAACAAGGCGTTTCACTAATTCTTCCGGAAACTTTGCGGGATGCTCAAGCTGATCCGAGGATCTTGAACGAGGATTGATAACGAACCAAGACCTGGTGGATTTTATCCATTCCTTCCCGTTTAAATCGTTGAGTGTATTTTCAGGTTTCCGACGCAAGGTTTCACCCAGATTGGATAGATTCCAAGTGTGTCATAAATCTAGCTTATAGGTTATGTTAGCCGAATCCCTTAATTCAGTGTACTGTTTGGCGTTTAAGTATGCAAACGGGAGGATTCTAACCTGATATCCATTTGGCGTCAAAAGAAAGGATTGTTTGTTGGGATAATAATCGGAATACTTCTTGGAGCAGGGGGTTTGATATTCATTAGTCCATCTCCTGAAGGAGGCGCAGCCGCTACTATAACAACAGCTGGGTCCTCCACGGTATATCCATTATCTCAAATTTGGGCAGATTATTTCCATGCTGATAATCCAGGACTGTCGCTTAATCCTCTCTCTGGAGGTAGTGGTGTAGGTCAGTCATTAGTTAGTCAGGGTCTTATAGACATAGGAGCTTCTAGTTCCTATCCAAAACAAGACTATATTGATGCTAATCCGCGTGTCGAAATCCTACCAGTGTCCGCTGATGCTCTAGGAGTAATTGTTAACGAAGATGTTAACAGCTCGGTATTCAAAATGGATAGTGACATGGTTGTTGCAGTATTCCAACGTAACGTTACTACTTGGGAAAACTTTGCAACTGTATTCGGAGTAACCGTGCTCCAGACAGGACCTATCAACGTCTATGTTCGATCTGATGCAAGTGGAACAACTGCAACTTTTGCTAAATGGTTAGAAACCTCTGATGAAAATAACAATACAAACAATGCGGATTATATATGGAATCTTGGCCATGAAGAGGCAATCTCGTTCCCAGCTGGAGTCAATGCAGTTGAAGGAAATCCAAGTGTTTCTTCTGGAGTCATTTCTGACGACCATGGAATTGGGTACGTTAGTTTAGCATTCATAGAAAGAGCAGTTGCAGTTGATCTTTACAATCCAGGTAATGATGAATGGATTACACCATCGATAATCAATACCGTAAAGGCAATCCCTGCAAACTTGACAACACCAGGACAGAATCTTATGAACTCCGCGATTCAAGGAGCATATCCAATTGCGCGACTCATGTTTTACCTTGTGAATCGTGACTTTCTAAGAACATACACTGTCACATATGTTACTTGGTGCCTTCTTCAAGGACAAATACATGTACCCAGCGTTGGTTATGTACCAATCAATGGAACCTCTGCTCAAACCTACTCACTTGATGTAGTAACATCTCTAATTGAAAATGTACCTTAGAAAACACAAACTAGGAGACTAATTCGATATGACAACTGAGAGTAAAGTTATGGTATCAGAAGATGAAGAAGCTGAAACTAGTTTCATCCATAGACTAACTCAACCTCTCACTGATTTCAAAAATGCAGATCGCCCAGGCCGCGTTGACATGCTTGGTCGCATTGGTTTATTCATACCCGCTGTAGCGAGTACTTTGATTATTGTTCTCATTCTAACATTCCTCTGGTTTGAATCTGCACCTATTTTTACAGATCCTGATGGTGGAGTAGGTATCATTGTCAATCCAACCTGGGACCCGAACAGAGACCTCTATGGTATAGCTGTATTCATTATTGGTTCATTGCTGTGCACTGGAATAGCCATTGGAATTGCTGTTCCACTTGGGATTGGAGGCGCGATTTTTCTAAGTGAGTTTTGTCCAATGCGTCTACGCAGACCAATCAAGATGATTGTTGAAATGATGGCGGCCATCCCGTCTATTGTCTATGGTCTCTGGGCATTCTTAGTACTTGTACCCATCATAAAGAACGATCTTGCTCCGCTCGCAGGAAGTACCAGTAATGGTTTAACTCTACTTGCAGGTGGACTCATTCTTGCTGTTATGTTGCTACCAACAGTCGTGACCATTTCTACTGATGCTCTTCAGACAGTTCCAAGAAGTCTTCGCGAGGCATCCTATGCTCTAGGAGCTACGCAGAGTGAAACATCTAGGAAGATAGTACTCTCAGCAGCATTACCCGGAGTAGGTGCCGCAGTTGTACTATCTCTTGGCAGAGCTGTTGGTGAAACCATGGCTATCTTAATGGTCACTGGGAATTCTCTTCAGATTCCCTATTCACTCTTCGATCCCACTTACGTGATGACGAGTATAATTACTAATCAGCTAGGGTATGCCTTCGTGTTTCCGCTTTGGAGATCTGCACTCTTTGCAATCGGTCTAGTTCTACTCATTATGTCAATTTGCTTCACACTTACAGCAAAATTGTTCATCAGATGGGGTATGAAAACAAGGGGGTATATCTAGAATGGAAAACCATATTGAACTAGAGAGCCCGGTTCAGAAGTTTGTTTCAAGAATAGGTCTCCGTGAAGCGATGAAATCTCGGCGTCATTTGTCAGATTATCTCTTCAAAATATCTCTTTGCGTAATCATGCTCATAATTGTTTCACCATTCTTTCTGGTTCTCATCCAAGTAGCTGGTGTAGGCTTTTGGCAGGTGTTTGGAACCGGTCCCGGGCAAGGACTCGAATTCTTCACAACATTTCCAGGAGCTGGTCTTGAGGGAGGAATTCGCAATGCATTCGTGGGAACTGTTGAATTGATTACACTTGCATCTGCAGTTGGAATACCCTTGAGTGTGCTTGGTGCAGTCTTCATCAATGAGTATACTCGTCCTGGTTGGGGAAGGGAAATCATTGAGTTCACATCAGACGTTCTTGCTGGGATACCATCCATTGTGTTCGGTGCCTTTGGATTTGCATTTCTTGTTGATTTCCTTCACATAGGTATGGGAATTGTCGCAGGAGGTCTTACTCTAGCCTTCATGATGATACCAACCGTTCTAAGAACAACCCAGGAAGCGCTTCGTGCTGTTCCGATGTCTCTTAGAGAAGCGTCACTGGCGCTGGGGGCTACAAAATGGTCTACAACTTGGAACATTACTCTTAGGTCCGCATTTCCCGGTATTATCACGGGTGTGTTGTTAGCCTTTGGGAGAGTAATGGGTGAAACAGCTCCACTCATATTCACGGCTGGAAATAGTCTTAGTGTTCCAACAGAAATCACAGGACCAGGATCGTGGGTAGCATCAATGCCATACACAATCTGGGCTTATGTCAATGACCCGAGAGCATACCTGCAGGATAAGGCTCATGGCACCGCATTAGCTCTAATGATAATGGTTCTAGCAGTCACTCTAATTGCAAATATCATTTCAAGAAAAGTCACAAGGAGGCTGGTCTAAACGCCAGATTTCGAACATCACATTGAACTCGAGAATCTCTCAACTTGGTTTGGGAAGAAAAAGATATTGAAGAACATAACCTGTTACTTCAAAGACAACTCTGTTACTGCGATCATGGGACCTTCGGGCTGCGGCAAAAGCACTCTACTCCGCACTCTGAACAGACTGAATGATTTGGTTCCAAGCTTCCGAAGAACTGGTTCAGTGAAGTTTCGTGGCAAAGATGTGTACGGAATTGGATCTAGTGTCTATGATTTACGTAAGAATATCGGAATGGTGTTTCAGAAACCTAATCCTTTCCCGATGTCTATAAGAGACAATATTGCTTATGGTCCTAAACTTCATGGTGTTAATGATGAAGATGAACTGGAGAAGATTGTAGAGAGTTCCTTGCGAAAGGCGGCACTTTGGGATGAAGTGAAAGATGATCTAGACCATCCAGGAACTAACTTGTCAGGTGGGCAGCAACAAAGATTGTGTATAGCACGCGCACTCTCTGTAGATCCTCCCGTTCTATTAGCAGATGAACCTGTATCTGCTTTGGACCCCATTAGTGCTGCCAAGATTGAGGAGCTCATTGTCGGACTGAAGAAAGACTACACAATTATCCTTGTTACTCATAATGTACAACAAGCTTTTAGGGTATCAGACCAATCAGCTTTTCTGTATCTTGGAGAGCTTGTTGAATTTGATGAAACAAAAAGAATCCTTGAGGCTCCTCAAGACGAGAGAACTGAGGCCTTCATTACAGGACGCATAGGATAGGTGGGCGATATGTCACGTCAAATGGAATATTATCTGAATGAAATAAACAAAAAAACTAGAGTTCTCACAGACATGTCAACATCTGCGTTCATAGAATCAATGCAGGCATTCAACGGTCTCGACCAAGAACTTGCTGCAGAGGTACGCAAGAAATCTCATGAGATTGAACTAAGGGCTCAAAGTATTGAAGAGAATGTTTTCGAAACCATTGCAAGAAGGCAACCAGTTGCTAAGGACCTCCGTGAACTAGCTACATATCTACAAGTTTCTCATCATCTCTATAGAGTTGGACGTTATGCCTACAAGATTGCTCACATAGTAAGACTCTGTGAAGGAATGGAGCATTTCAAGGAACTAATTTCATTACCACATCTTGCAAATCTGGCAAAACAAACTATTGACATTGCGATGAAAGGTATCTTGGACAAAGACCTCTCTGGAATCGACGAACTAGAAAAGTTAGAGGCTGAAAGTGACAAAGAAACCTCAGAGATGTTTGAAGAGATTGCCGAGTTCCTTCGCAAGAGAAATGACATCACAACAATGGCAATGTACTATATGATAATTGGTCGCTATTGTGAACGGGCCGCTGACCACGCTTTTTCAATTGCCGAGCGAGCGGTGTTCATGGTGACAGGAGAGCGTACACAACTAGGTCTTGCATACAAAGGAAAATCTAGTCATGCCCCTCATTGAGAATCAAACAGGAAGACCTTAATCTAACTATATCAACATCCTTCTTTCGGTGGTGCCAAAATGAGCAGTAACTTAGAACCAGTACGTGCTGAAATCATCTCTCATCTTAACAAATTGCACGAGATGGTTATAACTACACTCGGACAATCGATTAAGGTTTTTGAAGACTTTGACATCGATAAGGCCGAACAAGCCATTGAAACATCAGCTGATATCGAAAATCTTCATCACACTATTGAGGATATGACATTTGGTGCTATCGCTACATTTCAACCTCAAAACATCGACCTAAGACGTTTGATTGCTTACATTCAGACTTCTTGTAGCCTTCATTTAGTTGGACGGTTCGCCTACAAAATAATGGAGATAGTAACCCTTAGTGATGGCTTGGACCACTTCAAGGAACTTGTGACCCTTCCTTACCTTTCAGAAATCGCTATTACTGCTATCGGTGTTAGTGTCCGCGCTGTACTGGAAGAGGACCTGAACGAAATCAGCGAGCTAGAGAAACTCGAGGCACAAAGTGATAATGAAGCAACAGAGATGTTCCAAGAAATTGCTACTTACCTGAACAAACGACGGGACATAAGTAACATATCAATGCTCTACATGATAGTTGGTCGATATTTTGAACGAGCTGCAGATCAAGCAATCACAATTGCAGAGTCAGCAGTATTCTTAGTAAGTGGCGAACGAAAGAAACTTGGTCTTGCTTACAAAGGTGTAGATGATTTGAGTGACTTGGTAATTGATATCTAGAAACTAGTCGTTTTTTCTTTTCTTCTCAGACCCTATTTTCTGCACTAGTTCCCTGAAAGCAGAATCTACATTCGTATTCTCAGTTGCACTTGTCTGTAAATGTATCAATCCACGAGCTTCAAGCATACCCTTGATCTGTGCTGAAGTTATCACAGTTTCTAGGTCAATCTTATTCTCGATAGCAATAACTGGGATTTTACCGGCTGATGAATATAGCGCTGTAAGCCATTCATCAATATTTTGAAATGTTTCTAATCGAGTCCTATCAAAGACAAAAAGTGCAGCCGAAGAATTGGCACAATATTGTTCACGTAACTCGGTAAAAGACTCTTGGCCCCCAAGGTCCCAAATTACCTGCTTGTGGACTACTCCATTTATTTCAATTTTCTTAACGTGAAGAACCGCCCCAATAGTTCGACCAATATCAGGACTAAGGCTATCATAGACATAACGTTGCACTAGAGAAGTTTTACCGACGTTACTATCGCCTAGTAATACTATCTTATGAACAAAGTCCGGGTCGTTATTAGACATATACCCCACTCCTTTGTGCTCACATTGCTTTCTTACTTTTATCACGAGCTCTTGTTAGAATCTCTTTTGTCATTTCACGGAATGCTTCTTCAACGTTAGTATTTTCTTTTGCACTAGTTTTAATCATCTTGACATTGAGTTTCTTGGAGATTCTATCTCTGGCTTCTTGCGAAATTGCACTCTCTAAGTCGGTCTTATTCTCACAGATGATTAGCGGAATCTCACCAGTAACTTTGTATAGCGCTTTGATCCATTCGTCTATACGTTCAATTGTTTCTGCTCTGCTTGTATCAAAAATATAGAACGCACCGGAAGCGTTCATGTAGTAAGCCTTTCTTAACTGAGCAAAATTATCCTGCCCAGCTATATCCCAAATAACTAATTTTACCAAAACATCATCTACTTGGACCATTTTAAGATGAATGTCAGTTCCAATAGTCGCGAGATAGTCTCCCTCAAAGGAGTCATATACAAAGCGGCCTACTAGAGAAGTTTTACCAACAGCGCCTTCACCGAGGAAGACGATTTTGAATAGATAGGCAGCAGTATCTTGCAGGATTAATACACTCCGCACATGAGCGTTATTGTTGAAGAATGCGCCAATCATCTAATAACATTATCCCCAATAGAACAGGGAAAACAGCAAACATGACCAAAAGTAAAAAAGCGGGTCAATTTCTACAAGATGATAAGTGGACATGATGCAGATAGGTACATTTGCGCGTACTAATGAACAGGTCATTCATGGGATAAATAATTCAGCTGATTTCATTGAGCTCAGATTAGAATTAAACCAAAAAATGAAATTCAGTGAAGCTAAGAGAGCTATGAACAAGGAGGGTATTCCTTGTACGTTGCATCTTCCCAGCAATGATAATTGGAGGCCCGTTGAGTTGAGCCAAGATATTCTACCTTACATAGACCTGGCCCAGATGATTGATGCTGAATTAGCTGTATTCCATCCACCTCTGTCCGCGCTTCTCTATAGTGATGAGGAGATTGATGCATTTTTACAAGCTCTTCCTCTTGTATATGATGCCGCAAAAGAATCAGGTGTCACTTTAGCCATAGAAACACTGGGTTTCTACTATACAGAGATGATGCTAATCTTTGATAAGTTTCCAGATCTTAAGATTAATCTTGATATTGGTCATGGGCAACTATTGGCTGTACATAACCGTGCACTTGGACACGTAGAGAACTACTGCGGCAATATCGAAATGGTCAATGTTCATGATAACAATGCATGCGAGGCATTTGCAGAAGTTATTAACTGCAAAGGAATGATTGAATTTAATCAAGAAGAATTACGTGAGATGGCTGTAGATTATGACAAACATCTTCCTATTGGTGAGGGGTCAATAAAATTCGCACCAATATTCTCAGCACTCAAGGAGAAAAACTATGACCGACGCTTCTTGATGCGATGTGCGGACCCATTTTGCTTCAAGAACGAGCGAGAGAAATTCTTGAATATGTGGTTAGCAGCCTAAGCCTTCTTTGCAAGGGTTTCAATGATTTTCTTAACTTCATCCAATCCAAAATTGTCCCCTGCTTTAGTGTAGAGCGCATGTGCCAGTCTAACAATGCGTAATGCTTCATTACCTTTTCCTTGCACAATGAAGAATCTTGTCTGTTTAAGTCGAGCGGCAGCCATTGCGCTATAGACCTCTCTCGGATATTCAAACATATCCACGTTGATTACCTTCCCACAGTCAGGACAGGCAATAACAAGGTCAAGTGATTCAGCAATTTCGGTTAGAAGAGGAGCTGCTGGAGCTTCTGTAACAGGCGGTGTATGAGCGGCAAAACCTGTCACTGCTTCTTCTTCAGTCCCAGGTGGAACTGTTTCATCTGGTTCATATTTTGATGAAGAGAATCCAGTCGTTGCTACGGAAGAAACCTGAGGTTCAGGTTGCATCTGTGAAGATTCAGGTTCTGGATGTTTGTTCACAAAGACAGATTTTGAACCAAGTATGCTCTCTTCAATTTGTAATGCGGTTGGCATAGTAGGAGTCATTAATCCCTCCGCATCAGGTGGTAGTGGTTCACTGCCTTCCATCATTTTGGGCGTAGGAACTTCTCCAGTATCCATCATTCCTGGACCTTCAAGTAATTCTCTTACTTCACTCGCACGAAGCATTCTTGTTTCAATGATGCCAGAGCCCTCTGGTTCATCTATTCCCACAGTTTCAGCTTTTGCAAAGGCGGCCCGTGCTTTTTCCAACTCAGATAGCTGCTTTGTTCCTCCTGCTACCCTAACGCGATCACGCGAAACTTCACTTGGTTTCACCCATTGATCCTCAGTCGTAGTTGGTGCGGTTGGTTGAGGTGTAACTGGTGTTTCTACTGCTGGAGCTGGAACTGCTGTAGCTGGAGCAGGTTTAGTTTTTTTCAGAAGAGATCCACCACATCGTATACAGTATTTACGTGTTGGTTGATTGGCCTTTCCACATTTATCGCATGTACGCAAGAACCTCACCTCAAGTAACTGGTACACATACTTCAGTCCTGATTAAACTTTGGGGAGTATATGATGCTTCTGAGCACTCACAATATTATTGGTCATTTCTTGAAACAATACTTCTTTGGATAGCGTAAGCAGCTTCATGTGTTTTTAGATAGCATTCTTGGAGGGTCTTACCAGTATTGATGACTGTACAAATAGGGTCTCCACTATTCACTAAGACACCTGTAAATGATTTATCGAAAGTATTAGGAAACGATGATAGATTAGTAATGCAGCCAGCTCTTCTTGAATAAACGACCATCTTTACTGTAGGGCTTAATGAGGGAATCTCATTAATCAGGTCATTATTTGCAGCTCTAATGTGTTGTTCTGTAATCGATATATTTCCTGCAGTTTCAATCATCTCTAATGTTCCTTGAATGCGTGGATTAACTTCCATAAGCCAAATAGTATTAGCTGCATCAACCACAAAATCAAATCCAATAGAACCTTGCAAACCTAGCAGTATTGATAGTTTTTCAGAAACGTCCTTGATCTTCTGTTCAGTGACTGAATCTAAACCCGAAGGATGATAATTTCCACAATACACAAAATCGCAATTTCTACCTGCTGATGGTAATCCAATCAACTGACTTTGCACTGATAAGGCTCTTGCTTCAGTTCCTGTTGAAAGTACACTACAACTTAGGTCTCTTCCACGAATATATTGCTGAAGTATTAGATGGGGTTGTTCATCTGTTATTGATAGTCTATTAGTTATCCTGTCCAAGTCTTCTTGTCGACCAATGAAATTGATTCCACTTCCCCCTCCTGAATGTGAAGATCGTATCAAATAGGGGAAATCAATTTCTGCTGTTTTTTGAAACAACTCTTCAGTAGATAGAATATCTTGGCGATGGGGTATCTTCAGTAATTCATTAGACATTAAATTTGATATTAACGAAAAGTTGCGAGAGTTTTTCATACGAGTGGGTTCTGATCCAACTAGTAAGCCACTTTCATGCAAGGGTATCAATGATTCCGCATAATCATCAAAACCGCTCCCTATTATTATGTAGTCCAATTCCACATTTTCTGTAAGAAGAATAAAATTCTCAATTAATGAGAGATGCAAAGGTATGTCTAGTGGTTGGCGCTGTCTAATACCCGGAACCGGACTGAGCACTGCAATACAATCTGTAGAAACTTCCTTCAGATCTGAATCGCCCCAATAGTCTGAAACATACGATTCTGCACCTACTCTACTCAACGAAGCAGCAATAGGTCTTGCATTAAATCCAATTACCCCAACTTTCTTGCTATCTAATAATGAGCTATTTGTGACCATAATATTTGTGTCTTCCATAGACCTGATAAGACCTTCCGACATTACACTTTTTCATGGAGAGTACACCATGAAGAAAGTCCATGAATTTGAAATAGCTCCGAAGAATATAGCTGGAAAAATAGGATCAGTAGATGCATTTGATGCAATCGAAGAAGAGATGCAGGCTGGAGTACGTATTGTAAAGAAGAATAGCGATGTCCCTACGAGACCCCATAAACATCCTGAAAGACAACTAATCTATGTAATTGAAGGAACAGCAGAGATTACAAATAAAGAAGTTACATTCAATCTTAAACCAGGTGATATTGTATTCTTGGAATCAAATGAGGAACATTATGTTAAAACTGGTGATAGTGAAATCAAAGTCTTCGAAATAAAATATCCATAGAACACAATCCAAATAGAATTTAATACGCAAGTTATTCTGATTACCTATGGAACACAAAAACCTGCATACTATCTATCCGATATCGTGGATTTATGAAAGTCCAGTCTTTAGAGATTTCATGAATAGATCATTATCAGAAGGTGATGATTATTTCTACATTGCTGATTTTGCATCAGGAGAATATGATAGGGTTCCATCCTTTTTTGTTAGAGAATTACCCAAACTGCTGAAAGACGATATAGATCCTCCAAAGAAAATTTGTGTATATTGCACTGATCTTCATGCTTTGCGCCTTGATAGTTTGTTAGGAAAGTTGGAGGAAGAGGATATACTTGATAATGTTCGTGTAGTCCAAGCAGCATTAGAAAATATGGATGAGGAAGCTACTTTGCGTCCAGCAATGATTGATTTTCTTGACAGTAATCCTGAAACTATATCATGGCTCGATGACTTTCTAATTGGAGAGCAACGCTTTCCTCCAGAGTGTTTTGATATTGGTGTGTAATCCACTAATCTGATAACCATGCATGAACTCTATTCACTGCCTGAATACTCAATTCAAGTAATGGTTCCGGTTTGAGAGGGTCAGTGCGATAGCTTACAGTATCTAAGAACTGCGAGTGATATGCCCAGCCAGTGCTTGAGTGCAGTGATAGCGGCTCCCTGAATCCCGCAGCACCATTAACACCATCAGGGAGGTCTACGTACAGATAGATATAGTCAGGTCTACTGTCAGTACCACAAATTACTTCCATCCCAGTTTCAGAGAACACCATCTCCTCAGTGAAGATCAGATTTACAATGGAACCGGTGGCTGAGTAAAAGAGACTTGCATCACTCCCCACTGCATTGTTTCCGTAGACAAAAGTTGCATTCATATCCGAACTTGCAGGGACAATGATTTCGTAGGGTACTCCTGAACCTAAAACCACATGGAGACTCTTTATGCTCAGTTTGCCTTCGAACCGGACTTCTACCCAGCCACTATGGACCCGATAGTCATTGACTGACAGTTCAAAGGCGGAACTCGCAGGATGCGACCCATACAGCTCCACATCAATATCGTATAAGAGATCTGCATCATCTACAAAGGAAACATTCAAAGTACAGTCCTGTATATCCGTCAACCATAGCTGGACTGGATCTCTATCGCCTTCAAGGTACTCAGATTCAAAATGAAAGGTGTCAGAGGTAGGTGGGAGCAATACCAAAGTTGCACCAGCCCCCACAACAACAAGAACAAGCACTGTAGCAATCATCTTCCGGTTCATCGTACTCACCTGTTTCTTCATCTCCTAACCATTTATACCTATATCCTAGCACTCGCCTCCAGAACTGGCATCCGTGCTACTGCCTGAGCAATGGACAGACCAATACCAAGAGTGGATATAGCTAGCATCGCAACGGTTCGGTCGTTGTAGGGTCTCGTACCGATGCTCCAACCCTTACCCCGAGATACTGCTGAGAGGAGACCACTTGTCAGGACTGAAAGAGTCATCAATGCAAAGAATTGCGTGTTACCACCCATAGGACGCTCACCCTCATCTAGATTAAGCATATTATCAAACACCATCTCGATAATCACTTCACCGACAATTTCGAGATACCCAATGAGTGCCCCCACAGCATATCGAGACACTCGAACAATCCTAGAGAGTGGTGCAGCCCACCGCCCGAGGATTGTCCGTCTTGCTACCCACGAACTGAGTCTAGCTGAGCGGGTTGAAAGGTCAGAAACATGTGCAACCTTACCACCGATACCCCCGATACCGAAACTGATAATCTCAGCAATCACCTCTTGCAAGATAAGATCAAGAGTCCTATCCGACGTGATGTGCCAAAATGAGAAGGCTTCCATGTACTGTTGAGAGTACACTGCATCTCCAGTCACAACCTCGCTGAGAAAGTTAGCAACTCTCATGTACCCCTTTGATAAGCGGTCGAACATACCTGTTCCGGTGTAGCCCTGAGAGAGAAGCTCCAAGCCCCAGACTCCAGTAACACCCTTGGTCAATGGTGCAATAGCGATAAGGCCCCAGCCAAGCGCAATCAGACCGCCCCGCAATTGATTGGAGTCAGCCTCTTTCTGCAGCCTGATACTTATCCATCTATCAATGTACTCATCCTCGTACTCGACCTTCAAGTAGAACACATCAGCATAGACAAGATTGTTCACTTGGGCTACAATATCATCGTGGATACTCTCTGGGTCCTCCTGATATACAAAGAGAGTTATCTGAGGTGCCCGCCTTGAAGATGTATTACTCACCCACAAAAGCGGGTCGAAGTCAAACAGTTTTGCTAGGTCGAAGTCAAGCTGAGTCTGAGTTGTGGGAATAGTCTTATTCACCCATGTTTTAAGACCTGCAAACTCTACGAAAGCAAAGACATGTACCTCGGTGAGCTCAGGCACCTCTGAGAAGTCAAGACCAATGCGTATGTTCTGAGTCCTCAATATCTGATGCCTCACGATAGTTCCTGGAGAGGTCAACCCTCTGAGGAAGGGAGCCCAGAGCTCGAATCTAGGTGAGTCTGAATCCATGTCAGTTGTTTCGACGACAGAAGGTCGTATCTGAAGTGTCTCGTTGAGCATGTCCAGTTGGTCAGACACGGGCTCCCAACCCTCATCACCAGGATTGATGTCTGATTGATACTGACCGAGTGGCCACTGACTACTACCACTTGTGAACCAATCCGCACCATCATAGTCTGGCTCGAATTGCTCAACATAAGTGTCCAACACACCATTCGTATTACGTGCTCCGCTTTCGCCCAAGAAATAACTCACTGCTAAGTTTCTGAGTGGGTCAGTCATACTGGGTAAGAACGATGGAGCTGCCAAATCATCATTCCAACCTTCACTGTTGAACAACTGCACTCCATCCTCAACGGTGTAGTCGAGTGTGACAGAGGATACAACCTCGCTAGCTTGAGAGTGGCCCCAGATGTTGATATGACTTGCACGAGTGATATACTCCATGTATGCATTATTAAGCGATGAGTTGAGGAGTGTGTGTTCGCGCGTGATCATCTCCGATAGCCCAAACACAACTACTCCACCACCATGGGCATCAGCCTGAAATGTTATTGGGCTGCAGTATCGTGTTGGTGCACCCTCAGTCCATGTACCATACTCGATGTATCTTCTACCATTGTTCTTCAAGTATTCTGTATCAACTGACCATAGAGGTTCATAGTTCTCAAAGTTTCCAAGGAGAAGCTTCCCAGTGTCTGTAGTAACAGACCCCTGTGATGTACGAGAGAGAGAAACTGTGGTTTCAGGCATCCAATGCTCATATGCGCCAAGTACGCCGGCTACTACATCAGGATAGTCAGAGTCAGTCTTGAATACCTGCCAATAGAATGGTAAGGTTGCCAAGTCAGAGTCACCATAGTTTGTGCCTGAAGGTGTGAAATATAGCTTGTAGGAATCAGGATTGACTTTTGGTCCATCCTTGAAGTCTACTTCCACCAACGGAATTGAGTCCATTGTAGCCACATGAATATCGAATGTATCATCAGTTTGGGTGAGAGATAGACTGCCAATGGTGCTCCACTGGTGATTTAAGACTGAAGTTTCGACACCATCAGACCAATAGCCCATCTCAATGGCTGACTGAGCTATAGCTTCGGTAGAAGGTAGCAGAGGCCGTGAGAAACGCATATCCTCGATCATTCCAGTATCAATAGAGGGCAAGGTCATGGCAAAATATGGGTCAATACCCTTGTGTGTGCGGACCTCAAACG